>Ga0209489_101148_pt1 | contig 53861 bp, 19 predicted proteins | sample SiratrowhiteBW_FD_187527 | JGI IMG/M metagenome (GOLD analysis project Ga0209489, IMG submission 187527) | Root nodule microbial communities of legume samples collected from California, USA - Siratro white BW (SPAdes) (version 2) | ecosystem: Host-associated > Plants > Roots > Nodule | place...
TTTTTTTTTTTTTTAAAAAAACAAATCCCTTTTATTTATTACTATTAAATTAAATAAACATTATCTTCATTTTCTTATATTTAATGAATGCATCTTTTCTCATTCCACACCCCTGGCTATTAATTAATCCTCCTTCATCGATCTGCTTCTTTCTCAGTTTCAGAGCTCTTCATTACTCCAAGCCTCACCTTAGCTTTCTCTCTTTTCATTTTTTTAAGAACCCTAAATTATTATTCAGCTACTTTTCAAATGCACTTTCTGTTCCAATGAACAAGTGAAAGAAAAAACCAAGAAAAAGGTTTGAAAATGCGTGTGAAGGAAATGCACCCCTTGTGCTGCATCTCGCTGGAAAGTCCGGGGATCGGGAGCGACTCTCCGGAGCCCGAGGCTGCTGCGTTGTCCAGGACGAGGAGTCTCCCGGCTGGTGGATCTGACGGCATTGCGCGGCGGGGATCCGAGGCCACGGTGGCCGGAGTTCTCTACAAGTGGACCAATTACGGCAAGGGATGGAGATCCCGCTGGTTTCTCCTCCGCAATGGCGTGCTCTCCTATACAAAGATCTGCTGGCCGGAAAATCTCAACCTCCTCTCTCCGGTTGACGATGTGCGCCTCATCGGAGAAGTCACCGCCAACCGCCTTGCCAGAGATGCCGCCACCGTGCGCCGGAAGAGTCACAAACCTCCTTCCTCTTCTTCCTCTGCCGTCGTGCATCTCAAGGTATATGATTGTTCAATTTTCATTATTAATTTTTTTAATTGTTTGTTTCCGTTATGATTATGGAAATTTACTTAGGTTTAACTTTGGTGCTGATCTGAATCACTCGATATAGTGTGGGTCAGGTCTCGGTCTCGCTTTGGCAGTGTCGTGTTCACTGTTTTTGGCGCTACCTCACTGCAACTTTCCTGTAGAGGCAACGTTCTTTCTTTTTATTTAAGAAATAAAATAAAATTTCTATATATATGTATAATAAACCTTTTTTTTTTTTTCGATGCGATGATTTCACCTCATTGATTTCCGACCATGAAAATTATCAAAGCCGTATCAGATTTAGATTGTTCTTGTGGCAGTGTAAAAAGGTGGAAGAAAACCTGAAAGAGGCTTTGATGCCCGAGCAATAACATGGAAACCCGCTGGTTTCTACCAGGCTTTTTTTTGTTTTTTCAATTTTGTTTCTTTCTCTCTCATCTGATCTCCTTTCCAAATTCAAAGTTGCAAATGCAATGCAACTTTTTAATTTCTGTTTTACAGTTTTAACTGGTTGTTAATGTGTAGTGGGTCACATCAACAGGTGGCCGAGAAGGGTAGGGATAGCCTACGATCAGCCCTATGGCATTAACTTGGGGTCACGTCATGCATTTCTCTGCCTTCCCTTCATTCACATTGGTTGGAATCAATCTGCTTCTGCACCTGTGTTAAGATTTCACTGCTGCTTCCTCCCTTGCACTATTCTATCATCACTCCCTTCACTTCCCACTTTTTCATTGCGATGCCATTTTTCTGCAAACTCCAACCTTTTTTTTATCTCTTCCCATTTTAGCCCACCAAAGCGAAAAGTCTAAAGAAAATAACACCAATCTGGAAACTGGAATCTAGCAGCAACTTGCATTGGTTTTGCCCTTCAAAGGTTAAATGACAAGGACGGTAGCTTTTTTTATTTTCTCTTTTAATATAAGGGGTTTAAGTTGAAGGCTCTACCACTAGAGGAGAAAAAAAAAAAAACATTAACAGTGGGGTGATCTAATGAGAGGTGTAATTAGGGATCTCGTACTCTGTGTGCGTCTCCCAGGTGTGAGTTTCCTTTTAAATTGTAAAGCTTCGACCTTGCTTTAAGGGGGAGAAAAACCGAAAAAGCATTTTCAGTTATTAGTTTTTTCTCTTTTATATATAGTTAGAAAATAAAAAAAGTGAAAACATATGGAAAGGTTCCTCTTTTGTCTTTGTCAACAGAAATATGTTTACGTGGGACTTGCCACCATAGTGGTGGGGTATCATCCAGTTCAATATACAATGCTTTTTTTTTGAATCTTTTTAAATGGGTGCTGCTACTGTTTAAGGTCAACATTCAAGAGCCACTCTTGTTCTCCCCGGATAAAAGAGAAAAACAAAAGGAGGTTGGAGACAGTAAGTTTTGTTTTTTTACATCATTACCTTCTATCTCAAATCATTCTAGTCTAGTAATAGTAGCATCATGCCGTGATGCCCCAGTGAGGTAATTTCGTTTTCAAGCTTTCTGTATAAACTTAATTTGTCTTCTCAAGGTGGGCTCTCTTCCCCACTTGGTTCTCATGGGAACATGTTTAATAATAATCAATCTTCCTCGCTCTTCTCGTAGTTGATAGTTGCTGTTGCTGCAATGTTTCGTTGTACTCCAAACATTGTATATGAATTTAGAAAAATTTTAAACCTCAATTTGTTATATGTCATTAGATTTTACTGTAAGTGTTATATTTTCTGCTATTATTTAAAATAGAATAGAAAATTGGGTAAATAATGGTGCTTCTTCGGTGATTTGAAATTTAAGTTATCCTGTGAATTTTAAGCAGATCTCGTCATTCAGAGAGAGCAAGTCGGACGATAGACGGTTCTATATATTCACAGCAACAAAGACTCTCCATCTGAGAACTGATTCTAGGAAGGACCGTGTGGCGTGGATTCAAGCTTTGGTTTCAACCCGAGAATTATATCCTCTTCGACCGCTCAGCGACCTCGCACCGAATCATATATCTGTATCAACCGAGAGGCTTAAGAAACGCTTACTTGAAGAGGGTAGCAGTGAGAGCCTTGTCAAGGAGTGCGAGCAAATCATGTTCGCTGAGTTCTCTGAGTTACAAGAGCAACTTCAGATCCTATGTCAAGAACGAAGGAATTTGCTTGATACAATAAGGCAGCTGGAGGTAAATCCATTACTCTTCTATGTGCTTTACCTTTGGAATTCTCCTGCTGTTTATTTGAAAGCTTATGCCACTGTTACGTATTAGTTTACTCCTCACACATAAACTCCATCTCAAATTTGGTGGAATAGCCGATGCTAATCCTCTAAATTATGGATTGTATTACAATGAGTCATTATGATTTGTTTCCTGAAATACACACACGTATGTATACACACACACACACACACATATATATATATATATATATATATATATATATATATATTTGTATATTAAAGTTCTGTGGTGGGTGAGGTCCTGGGTTGGGTTGGTCAATACTGTATTACTCGTGCTTTCACTGTTTTAAACTTGTTATTTCAACTTTCGTTTTTAGCTCCCCGAATTTATACTAATTTGACCAATACTGTAATTAAATTCGGTAGTTTTTTTATTTATTTCTTGCCATGCTTCCATCAAATGGTAAAAGTTGTATAAAACAGTTCTCCTTATTTTTGTTCTTGCCCAATACCCATAATTATACCTTGCACTAGTTTTAATTTTCATTAGATTTATTCTCTCCAAAATTATAGGTGTATTTTTTTGCCGGGACCGCTGGTCATTGGATTGACTGTAATAGTGCATTATTACATTACATTATTGTTGTACTTATTCTGAGTTTGTAAAACAGGTGGGCATATACTTAAGATATGTATAGTTCTAGCTTCTTATGATCGGATAAGCTTAATGTGTGTATATATAACACAAATCAAAATTGAAATATAAGTTTTTATACTTACCTTGTAATGACTTACAATTTTCATCTGATAATGACACCCACAAAAAGAATGCAAAGAGAGACCATTTCACACTACAATAAACTAATTTACCCCTCTGCCAAAGACTTCTCATCATGGGAAAGTATAAGGAGTTACTGTACACAACTTTATTCTTACAAGTTACATATACAAAGAGACTGTTTCCGGAGTTGAACTCGTGACCAATTGACCACCAAGACAACTTCACTGTTGCACTAGGAGGCTAGTATCATTTCACCTTACAATCTTTGTAAAAAAATAATCCAAGAAATGTGGTAATTTTGTTTTTTGGTAGCAACAAGAACTATTTCCGATTGCATATGTTACATCACATGATATGTTTGATTCATTTGGTCATGCATTTTGGCTGATTTATTGGTTTTTCCAATAGTCTTGTCACCAGTAACCTTCTTTGATGGCATTGTTTACTGATCCTTTCCTACACCCAAACTTATATATGTACGATGAACCATGACTATCATAATTGATTGTGATTTGCATCCCCCCTTCGTGTTTTTCTTCTTCCTAGCTTTATATTTTAAGTCTACTTACTATATTTTCTCTATTTCAGCACGTCTTTAGTTTCAAGCTGTGCAAGGTTTTGTTACTATACATGACTTACTGAACTGATCTTTTGTTATTAATCATGGACAGGCTGCTAATATTGAACCTGAGACCTCTGCCTTGCATGAAAGTGAATACCAATTAACGAAGAATGGCTTTTCAAGTTTAGGACATGGAAAATATAGCGGTATTACGTTATGTTTATACTTCTAATCATAATCTATACATATGCTGCGATCTTTCAAATTTCATGTAGTTAGCATGTGCTAGTATTCATATTTTAGAATCTTCGTTTTCTAGATAGTGATCGTAGGGCCCTACGGCTTTGTGATTCGGACATGAAAAATATTGCTTAAAAACTAATTTTCGAATTATGGAAAGTATTTTGTTATATGTCATTAGAACGTGAATCTATATTTTCTATTTTTCTAATTTGAAATTTTCTTAAGTGAATAATTTACTAGTAGCATCTTCTTCATGCTGTTTGCCTTTGAACTCGACGACATTGATTCTTTAATATTTTAACTATCTTTTAGGTACTTAGCTTGAAGTTATTATTCAAAAACCAATTGATTAGTATGATTTCTTGTGTATTTTATGTTTAGATAATTATATTTTGGGGGTATGAAGTGTTTTGGTTAAATTAATATATCTTTTTTTAAATTAATATAAGGAAAATAGCTATGAATCAAGCCATTTATTGTTTTCTTTTGTAAGTATTTGAAAGCATTCGAGAGGGTGTTTTTAATACCTTTAACCCATGCACCTGGTGTACGTGATGGAAAAATATGGTTAGTTTTTAGGGTAGATCGTGGTTCACCTCTCAATACTTGGTTTATCCTGTTATATTGTATTTCTTTGTAATGAACTTGATGGACATATTTATTTCAAATTTTAATGCATTAAAGCAGAAAAAAAGACAACCAATAGGCCTTCTGATAATAGTAGAAGTATATGTTTCGGTAAATATGATTGCAATGAACCGTCTACAACCTTTGATATATATTTTTCACATATACTTTTGATTTTCAGAATGCAGTACTACTGAATCATCGGATGATATTGAGAAACAGGAGATGGAGGAAGTGTCAGATGAAGATGAAATCTCATATTATGACACTAAAGAGTATTTTACAGAACTTGGTTTTAGGTGTGGGTCCGCAGGAGATTTGGATCCAACGAACATGTCTGGGGAAGCTAACACACAATGCATTGATTTGGAGAACAATCTTATTGGGAAGACGGTCAATGATTTTGGGTACCCTCAGATGGCAAGGCGAAAGAAGCTTCCAGATCCTGTTGAGAAGGAAAAGGGCGTTAGTCTTTGGTCAATTATCAAAGACAACGTGGGCAAAGATCTCACACGTGTGTGTCTTCCTGTATACTTTAATGAGCCAATTTCATCACTTCAGAAATGTTTTGAGGACTTGGAGTACTCCTTTCTTCTGGATAGAGCTTATGAGTACGGGAAAGCGGTAAGATATACATTGTGCTATTCTTTGATCTTGCAGTGTAAACATGACAAATTTCAAGCCAGTTTTGGTATATGACCTTTTATTGTTTTATTGGTCTATTTGATTTTCCCCTAGGATATTTGTTGTCTCGATATTAGTACTGAATGGAATGTATGTACTATGTAGTGTCCTTCAACGTTTGATTGGTAATATTGATAGATTTAAGTCTAATTTTCTTGAAAGGTTTGCTTCATGCTGTTAAATTAGTGAGTTTCCAATGACAAGTGCAACTATATGTAAAAATTATCGTTACAATGGGAAAATAATAATGGTCAAACTTGTCTTATTTGTTTTCTGTTTGAATTGGCTACAGGAGTTGTACTATTTGGTCAATTTCATTTCCCCGCAATTAAAGGGAGAGAAGGGGGAGGGGAATAATAATATCTACATGATTTAAATTAAATTCCTGAGTACTCTGAAATAAAGCTACCTCAATAATTTCATACGAATTTGTTTTGTCTTGAAATAAGTAGTTCATATCAATTGCCTCGTTGGCAACTGGTGCATTTGCTTTATATGTACTGCTCTCTTCTCAGATGAATCCAAGTAATTTTGAGCGGGAGACTTGTATTAATAATCATTTGGCAACATTTAATTATTTTTTATTTAGCTTTCCTTTTTGTTCACTTGGAAGATGACATTATTTAATGCTATTGAATGTAGCAGTTCAACCATTAGAGTTCTATTTTCAGGGAAACGGTCTCCTTCGGGCTCTGAATGTTGCTGCCTTTGCTGTTTCTGGATATGCATCATCCGAAGGTCGTCATTGTAAACCCTTTAATCCATTGTTAGGGGAAACTTATGAAGCTGATTATCCTGACAAAGGAGTTCGTTTCTTTTCCGAGAAGGTTAGTTACTTTGTGATTTAATGATGCCGAGAATTGGCCGAGATGTAGGTGCTATGTTGCTGTGCATTTAACTTGGGCTAAAAATGTGATACAACCATAAATGGAATACAGTCTAGTTTTGGTTTCAATCTCTATGACTCAACCTTTACCTTATAAAGGTGAAAATTCCAACAGATGTACTTCCATGTAAGACATTTTTCATTTACTACATTTGAAAATAACAGAATTTAAAGTGATTTGGAAACTGATATTAAGAAATGGGACGAAACTGAAGAGGATGTTTTAACTGGTGGCATGCAACTTGCCAACTGAACAATGGTTTTGTCATGTTAATGTTATTTCCTTCTTTGGGTGGGGTGAAATTGCTTAAATTATTATTGGCCTAAAGATAGTGGTCCTATCATACGCTCAACACCCCATACAGGGTGCAGGTAAGTCAATTTACCTCCAGTATTTACTGTTTTCTCAAACAACTGATTACGTGTGAAACAGGTGAGTCACCATCCAACTGTCGTTGCCTGCCACTGTCAAGGTAGAGGATGGAAGTTTTGGGCTGACAGTAACATTCGGTCAAAGTTTTGGGGAAGGTCAATTCAGCTTGACCCAGTGGGTGTTCTGACCCTGGAGTTTGATGACGGTGAAATATTTCAGTGGAGCAAGGTGTAAATCGTGAAATGACTCTGTTTACATTAATTAGTTGTACTGGCTAGTGCTAGTGACTTCGCTTTCTAAGCTTAACACTATAATATATTTACATTAAATTATAAGTAGTTCTTATAACGTTTTTGTTTCACCTAGGTCACGACAACAATTTATAATCTTATCCTTGGGAAAATATATTGCGATCATCATGGAAACATGGACATCCGTGGTAATCGCCAATATTCTTGCAGACTCAAGTTCAAAGAACAGGCGATTCTTGATCGAAATCCTCACCAGGTAGGAGTGTTCTAATTATATTTAGTAGCAGCTGCTTTCTCTTTTGAAGTCTGATATATTGTTTCTAGTTTACTTACTATTTTTATTTTTCTGTCTTTGCCCCGCTCGTGGCCCCGCCGAAAATATCTGAAGGAATCTTATCTTCTGTGTGCTTTTTACCTAACAAATTGTTCATTATAATGTGCTGTATGTCTAATTAGGTGCATGGCTTTGTTGAAGATGTAACGGGAAAAAAGGTTGCCACATTATTTGGCAAGTGGGATGACAGCATGTATTATGTTAATGGTGAAGCGAATGTGAAGCCAAAAGATTGCACTTTGTCAGACACAAACTTATTGTGGAAAAGGACTAAGCCACCTTCTAATCTCACACGGTACAATTTGACATCGTTTGCAATCACACTGAATGAGCTTACTCCTGGGCTAAAGGTATAATGATGCATTTAATCATTATTGGATGCACGTTTTCCTTTTTCTTCTTATATATCTCTAATGGTTTGTTATAGCCTTTTCTGATCCCGGGTATTTGATCACGGATTAAAGGAGAAGCTTCCACCCACGGATTCCAGGATGAGACCAGATCAGCGGCATCTAGAAAATGGGGAATACGAGAAGGCTAATATTGAAAAACAAAGGTTGGAAAAGAGGCAGAGAATGGTATGTTTGAACTCTTTCACGCTTTGTTCGAGAAACGTGCGTACTATTTTTTCTTTTTCCTCACCTTGTATTTGGTGTCCTTCCTTGTTTGACCAGGTGTCTGCCAATTTCTGAACTGTATAAGCTAAACTTAGTAATTACTTGGGTAAAATGTTGGTTTTGCTTCCTGTACATATAACCAATTTGGGTTTTAATCTTTCAATTATTTTTATTATTACTTTTTTAATATTATAAATTAAAATTTTTCTAAAATTATTTCAATCCTTATTTTTTGATATGTATTTAGACATGTCACGCGTCATAAACTGTCTCCGAATAGTAATTGAAATGATATGGCTAAATGCATGTGGCACTTCGTGATACTCATAATTTTTTTAAAAAATTATAGCACTAATGCCAGTATTTTTTTTAATAAATAAAACTAAATTGGATTATATTTTACAATGATTAAAAATATGTTTATGTAATCTTCATATTTGGAGGATTATTTGGTAATTAGGTTGTGGATTTTTTGTGTAATTTGTTAATATGCATTATTTATTTTTAGAAGTATGTTACCTAGTTATTCCTTTTACATTCTTTAAAATTTAAAGTAAATCGCAAGTGTAATTTGTTAATTTACTCTTAAAAAGATATGCATATTTGTATCTATAATTATTAACTTACACCAATTTGTTTTAGCAAGAACTAACTTTAACTTTATTGTAGCATTAAGTTTAATTTCTTAAAGTAAGAGTAAAACTCTGCTTGTGTATTTACAGTCGGTCTATTATAAGATGTGTGCATTTTGGTATATGGACTTTTATTTTTAAGTGAATGCATATCTTATAATGGTTGTAGATTCGACATTCTATATGCCGATAACTGATGGTCATTGAATCTTTTAATTTCTTTGACCTATATTTTGATGATCATCACGGTTTTCATACAGTCAAGGAAACTGCAAGAAAATGGATGGAAGCCTAGGTGGTTCCACAGAGAAGGTGAAAACGGGACGTTTCGATATATTGGCGGGTATTGGGAAGCGAGAGCTCTAGGAAGATGGAATGGATGCCCAAATATCTTCGGTGAAGTTTATGAAGGAAATTTTGATCCTTTAGGTGCATCTTGATTTTAGTTCAGGTAATATTTACATCTGTTCTAAAGCATGTTGATATTATTACCCAAACACCTTATCCCTTGCATGCATGAGAGGGACATATCATAGGTCTTAAAGCGCCAGTTCAGCAAATAATTTTCCTTTGGAGATGACATCCTAATACGTTTGCTGTGTTGCAGATAACGATAATGAATGCAAAATAGTGTGTGGAGGGTTTCTCTTGAACCTTCTTGCATGGCTGGCAGCAACTTATTTTACTGAATCGAAGGGAGGGTAGCCTTTGGGAACCTACGGAAACTAGCTAGGCTCTTTGCAGTTCTGGTAGGAGGACAGGTTTGGGGACTGCCCTTGTGTTAACGACTTTAACAACAAAAACAAGGAAAGGGATAAGATATATAACATCAAGCAATTCCATCTTAAAGTCACTTTCTGAACTTAAATGATTTTATCGCCCGCGGCTGGTGAAATTTGTAATTAGCCTAATGGACCTAGCATTACACGTACACAGCTTTCAGCAGAAAGCACACTACCGAGAATATCAAACTGAGGCTGTTACTTCAACTAGATGAGAATATATTTGAGCAAAATTTTCAGCTTAGTAACACTTGGTAGATTAGTTTCTCTAGATTGTCACTTTCTTTTTTTCTTAACTTTTGCTAGTATGTAATTATTTGGGGTGTTAGCTTATGTAAGATTCTCTCTCTTGATCCTGATATAGCCACTGACTTAGCCGAAAGGCAATCAATTTATTTCATATTTGTTTTGATTTTCTAATTAATAAATGGACGAGCTGTGTTATGTCCCTTGAACTGTACCCCTACTACTTTATTTCACGTGAAAAAATTTTACATGGGATAAGTGCATGCGAATGAAAAGGGGGCCTGACAAAGGGCAAGGATAATGGACCAAAAGATAGAGACAAGACAAACAACCATTTTTGTGCACGTGATCTAAGCATCTAAAAAATAAATCAGGTTCGTGAACAGATCGGTTGGTTGAATAGGACTGTATCTTGATGCGATAGTTCTTCTATTTATTGGTCATTCAATTGTAAAATATTTATTTATATATTTGTGATGTCTTAGTCCAGGTTTTTTTGTTAAAATATAATATTTTATTTTAATAAAATTGAATCAAATGAACTAATTCTTTTACCTCTAAATTTTTTTTTTATCAGTAAGAAAAAATGGGATATATATATATATTGTAATCTTTATACAAAGTAATTAAAATATTTACAAAGAATACCTACTTGTAAGCACCATTTAAATTCCACTCTCCTAACCATCAAAAGCTTATTGTTATACCTGTAGGCACAATTTAAAATCCAACTCTCCTAACCACATAAAAAGCTTAATATTATCCACCCTGATGTTGCTCACAAAGCAAAACAAATATTCTCCTTAAGATTACAATGCTTCCCCGTTGAAACATCTACCATCCAGCTTATAAAAGTTACATTCGGTTCTGCTACATGGAGATAACCCAGTTTCAACATGTTGCATCGTTGCAGTCTGTGTGCCTCCATTTGTCCTCATTTCTACTTGCAAGGTTGGAAACCAACATGCCAAGTGTACAAGTTTATTAATATATCATCTAATCAAATTGCAATAAAAACAAACCAGCAGATAAGCATGAGAAGAAAATAAATACCATATAAACTCCCTAATTTGTTGATCCTGTGACTACTTAGATTTGTGCGGTTTCAGACAACAACGTGATATCATGTTGTTGTTAGCATATCTACCGATGACCACTTCATATACATACACTATCATGCTAACCAAAAATTTGATTTAACATCTAGATTAGTCTGCCATTGTTATATGAATATGTCAAACAATATGGGTTTGTTATGCGTGTCCTCTGCACAATAATAGTCAAGTCGTAATCTATAAAGGTGTCTTTTCCTAAACTGTTCTATATATTCATGACTAAACATATCTCATCCCTTTGTTTAAGATTTGATTTATGATTCGTTATCATTGCTAAACTATATAGAGTTTCTATGTTTCCTTATGCTTCTCCTTCCCCTGTAACCTTCCATATCATGTTGTCTTTATTATTTAAACCAGCATACAAAATATATGCATATGAAGTAATGTAGAGTATATATGAATCAAATCATACTAAAAAGGACTCTTACCATTCATTCTAATGAAATTTACCACGAATCAGTTGGGATAACATAACTAATCACGGTGGTCTCTTATCTCAATAATTAATAATAGAAGATCATGAAACCTGTTATATAAAGTCACATCCATCCTTAAGAAAATACGAATGAATGAAACATGTATATAGAGATGCATAACAAACAAATGCATTACTTGTTATATATATATATATATATATATATATATATATATATATATATATATATATATATATATATATATATATAAAAAAAAAACATATTAATATTTATATATATATATATATATATATATATATATATATATATATATATATATATATATATATATATATATATATCAAAAGAATGGTTAAGCATAACTTGGATGTTCATATTACTATTATCTCAAGATCTAGTTCAATTGTTAGAAGATAATTGTTTTTGTCTAATCCAAACATTAACCTTTACTCATTAAAAATATCATAACTTTAGTTATAGAAATCATTTTTAGTAAAACCAAAGTCATTAGTTATAACATCTAGCGCTACAGCTTTCATGATACTTTTTTCCTAATTCATTACAAAATGTTCTTGAACGGGGTTGTAATATTTAATAGTGAAATATACTTTCACCTTGTTTCTCACACCTTTATGGACGAGTCTATCATACAATTTTTATACTAGAGTGCTTCTCATACCTCAATGAGTGTAACTGCACCTTTCTATTGTGTGCTAAAATTATAATTGCGAATTTTTAACTTTATTTTTAATCTAATCTAATTCATATATCTCACTTAGAAATTAAAATCCCAATATTGTAAACATCACAATTTTACATCAATTTGAATAACAATTGATGAAGCATCTCTTCTCCTCCAAGCAGTAAAAGAACTTTTGAGATTAAAAAAAAATTAACTACCAAGTTTCTATAAAAAAAACTCATATTTGTTCCTTTATCAAATAAGGTTCATTAAAGAATAACTTAGGAAATGTGACCTCAAGAATAAGAAGACAAGCAATTAAGCAAATTAATTCTCATTTATGAAAATGTGAGTTGTACATAGACCAATGACTCTTATTTATAGCCAACATGATGCAAAACTATGGCCTAAGAGAACATTTTGAAAGTCTAATCCAAAGGAAATAACATCCCAAATTGCACTAAAAATAGTATATCTTAAGTGATTTAGGACTTCCATGTTTCAAGCTTCTTCTTTCAAGTTTCTCCATTCGTTGGCCGAATTCTATGAGGTTCTTTGCCTGACTTTTCAAGCCCAAATCAAGAGAAGCTCACTCATATTTCTACAAAATCCTACAAAAATACAAAGAAAAATGTACACATATACAATTTATATAAGACCAAAAGGAAAGAAAAAATTCTAATAGTTTATACTTCAAAGAAGGAGAAGGATTAATAATCTTGTAGACCACTCGATTATAAGCAAACTCTATGTGAGCAAAATGTTCATGCCAGGACTTCTTGTTTTCGTTTAAGATTACTTTTAACAAAATGGGCAAAGATCTGTTCACTACCTTAGTTTGCCTATCAGTTTGAGGGTGTTATGTGATATAGAAGAAAAGCTTATTTTCAAGTCTTTTCCAAGGAGTTTTCTAGAAACGAGTTAGGAACTTAACATCCCTATAAGACACTATAATCTTGGGTAGATCATGAATCTGACAACTTCTTTAAAGAAGAGTCTTGAGATATAGATAACATCATCTACTTTCTAACATGGTATGAAACAAACCATTTTATTAAAATTGTCCACTACCATAAAGATAAAATCAAAGTCCCTCTAAGTTCTTGGGAGACCAAACACAAAATCCATACTAATATCAATCTAAAGAGTACTAACTATGGGAAATGGTGAGTAGAGTCCATCAGACATTACTTTAGACTTGGCTTGTAGACAAATTATGCATCTAAAGCAAAACCTTTGAATATTTACTCACATGTGCAATCAATAAAATTTATTTTTCAAGAAATTAAAGAGTTTTATCAACTCCAAAATGCATGAGACCTCCCCCATGACTTTCTTTTACAGTAAGTTTATTGATGGATCTTTAGAGATATAAAGTTTTCCCATTTTATAAAGGTACCCCTCAGAAAAGTAGGAAACATGCATAAGTGGTCATACTACTCCTTTATGTTATCAAATTTTAGAATTTGAGACCCAAAGAGATGAGTAATGTGTGTCTCTTAAGTAAAACATCAACAACTACATTACTCTTCCCTTTATTATGTCTAATAGGATAAGTTCCAAAAATTCTACCCATTTAATGTGTCTTTTGGTTAACTTACCCTATCCTTGAAGATACTTAAGTGACTCATGATTAGTATGTATGATAAACTCGCTAGTCATTAAGTAGTGCCCTCATGTTTTAAAGGTTGTTATGAGAGTACAAAACTATTTGTCATAGGTAAGATAGTTCAAGATGGGTTCATGAAATTTTTCACTGAATTAAGCAATAGGATGACCACCTTGAAGTAACAAAACACCTATACCTACCTTATATATATGCATAACACTCTAAGGTCAAAATTTTGAAATTTTTTTACAAGATTAAGAATGAGTGCATGTGTTAACTTATCTTTTAAGGCTTTAAAAGCTTTTTCTTGTTTTCACCCTATGTGAAAGACACATCCTTCTTAACAAGATCATCAAGAAGAGCAGCAAAAGTAAAGAAGTCCTTCAGAATTTTTTTTTTTATAAAAGTTAGCTAACCCATGAAAGCTCTAGATTTATACATTTTTAGAGGTGGACATTTGTGGATAACCTTTATTTTCTCAGGTCTACATGAGGACCATCTTTCCAACATTGAATCCAAGAAAGATCACATTTTTCTTATGTTACGAAAAAATTGGGTTAGCAACCACCAAATTGGTCGCTAAATGACAAAAATCTGTCGTTAAACACATTACCATCACACAGATAAAAACATGGAATTAGACAGTAAACAAATACTTCAAATTGTAGATTCTCTTTCCATTCATCAGAAACAATCAGCTGCAGATCATACACAAGTATTGTAACTCACCCTTAATTATAGTTTTGTTATAACCACATTATTTGTCATCCTGCATTATATCTTTTCGTATCTTTATGTTACAACTATATTTATAAACAAACCACATATATTTATATGATATATGTTCCTATAATATATGAAAATCATATTTCACTATATAAATTACATTTTGTCTATTCAGAATAATTTGACTATTCAGACTAATGTATCAATCGTATAATAGGCTTAAAATCTTTGAAATAACATGATATATCAATCGTATAATAGGCTTAAAATCTTTGAAATAACATGATATTTTCATGATGCGGGTTAATATGTAGGATCATTGAATAGGTAAAGTGGTCAGGATTATGTCGTAACCGGATCACGACGGAGCGAGCACAAATTTATTTTTAAAAATATTTCAATTGATAATGGAGTCTCCACTATAGCTTTTTATGGGAAAACTATAGAAAAATCAAAAATAAAAATGCCTACGAACCAGATTCAATATTCGGGAGTCGATTACGTGTGGGGAAGGTCAGCACCCCACGAAGGTGTCAGCACCGCACAACATCCGTCCTAAGACGGTACCTTTAATTAAATGAATAGAAATAAGTGCGGTTTTACAAAATGTTATTTTTTCCTAAAAATAGTAATTACAGCAACTAAAAATAAGTATATATTTAGAAAAAATGCAGACGAAGACTAACAATAAACAAATAAAATAATAACAAAGACAAATTTTAATTTTTTAATTTTTTTGAACCCGACAAGGATTGACCTTGGTCCTACGTATTTCCAAAGGAAAATCAGTGAACACGTAGTTCTAACTTGAGAATTTTGTTTGAGAGTGTTTGTTATATATTTTTATTTTTGAGATTTTTATCTTTTTTAGGATTGTTTATATTTAAAAAGAAAAATGTTTTGTTAAACTGCCTTTTTTATTATTTTTAGAAGCCTTTATATTTTTGGTATTTTTTATCTTGTGAAAACTTATTTTTTATTGTTATAAAAAAACAATGTTTACTTTTTTTGAAATTTTATAATTTTTTTTATATTTTTTTATTATTAAAACTAATTTTTGTACTTTATTTTTCAAAGTTAAATATTTTTATAAAAAAATGAAATACAATATCAACATAAACATATAAAATAACAAATATTAGTATTGAATAGAAATTTAATTATAAAATGTAACACATTTATCTTATATTATATTTTTATTTTTGCCTTTTATTATTATATTTTATTTTGCATTGCTAAGGTGAATGTAGAGAGCACCAGATCATGTGGGACAACTGTATGGTGGTTTGGTTTGAGAAAATGCATAAAGCAGTAATCTCTTAGAGGTATATTTACCTCTTACTAAACCCTATTTCAATCCGGCAATAGATTATGCAGGTAACTAACAGAAACTGACATTTGCAAAGGTCAAGCAAACATGAAATCATATGCTTATCACATACACATCAAGTCACATTACAGTTATATAATTATATGAAGGCAATCATAGACGGACCAGTTGAAGATCTCCACGGACCAGTTGAAGATCTCTAGAAGAATTTTCTTTAACCTTTTTTTTTCTTCTATGTAATTTGAATACAATTAGCATGAGAGAAGGCAAGAGCTGAATAGGGTGCATTTACATCCCTTAATCAAGAGAGATAAAATTTGTCAAGCACTAACTAAAAGAATTGAAAGGGCACCAAAGCTACATAATGGACAGTGAAAATGGGCACTGAAGAGTTGGGAACATTATTGCTTCTTTATTTTTATTTTATTTTTGACAACTTGAATTGGACTTTAGAAAATCTCTTTTTTTATTTTTGTCAAACTGGATCAAAACTACTTTTTATAAATGAACCTCCCTCTTCAATTGGGCTCACTTAATTTTTCTATTCAATTTATTTTAAGACAGACCCAACACCTTTTTTGTTGTTTTATCATTTTTTTACAAATTTTATTTTATCTTATTTTTTATTTTTTATTTGTAAAAATAATTTTTATTTACCTGGACGAAATTGGGTGTTGACAGATTAATGTAAGATTAATGCAAGGATATCATTGGGTATTACAAATAGATGGATCATTGGAACTATCATTTTTAACTAACACAAACTGTAGATGAGTTAGATTTACATATTTGTGGTGCATCAATAGCAGGTATGTGTTGACCTTTATCGGCAAGTGTACCGAGTCAAAAGTAATATAGATTTATAAAGTAAGGATATCGATCCAACAAACAGCAATTTTGCTATTAAATCTCAAATTCACCACTCACTAAGCAAATAAAAGTTTAAGATGGTTTGATTGTAATTTGAATTAATAAGCTATAAAGACAATTAAAGGATAAATATTAATTATAAAAAGAAGTTTGGAAGATCTAGAAGGACTCTGGGATTCAACTTCATATATCTCCCTCATTTATATTCTGGATTTGATAAAAAAATACAATATTCTTCTGATATGAAATTATTCCTAGTATTCCAATATATTGAGTATTTTCATCTAGGTCAGAAACTATAAAGTACTTCCCAGTTAAATTTAAGAATCAAAATTCAAGACTCTGTTGATCAGATAAAATCTAGCATTAAGCATAAGATGAAAATACCAATTGAGTAGAAACTGAATATTATATATAAAAATCACCAAAATATGAATGAATTCAAAAGATTACATTCAACCCCAAAGATGAAGAATTTAGCTACCCATGGTAGCCATTACAAATCAATGGAAAATTGCAAGAGAAGAGGAGAATCTTGATTCTAGCCATCTGTCTCCGTCCTCTAGGTCTTGATGTCTCACAAAACCTTAAAAATCTTCTTTTAAACTTAGTTTTGGGCCTAGGTTAAGTGACTTTTCTCTTTTTTATTTTAAATTTTTTATTTCTTTTCTTCATAAATCTTCCAATCTATCATTTTCTTCATTTTTTTTATATCTGAAATTTTACAATAATGATTTCCTTGAACTCAGGACTCAAAACATAAATTTAGATCCAAAAACTCTAAAATTGAGAGTAATTACTATTTTAAATAACACTTAGACCCACAATTACTCAATCTTTCTTATATATAAAAATACTCAAAATTGGTACTTATCAGTATGCATGCTTTGGAAGCTAAGGGAGCTTAATTCAGGGAGGTAAATATTGAGTGGGTGCACAAGAATATAGGTATAACAAAGCCGGGGTCATCAAAATACCAGTTAAAGACATGTCAAGATACGAAGGTACAAGTACAATGAATAAGCAGCAACAAATGCAAACCTAAAGATTTGTATTTTGTATCTTGTAATTTATATTTTGATGGATACAATAAGTTCGTAACATGTAGGAGAAAAGAAATTGTATAATTTTGAACCGTTTTGTATATATATAATGGTTTTTGAACAGTTTTGTATAATGGTGGAAATATCCTTCGACTTCGAATGTTTTATTATTAGTAGATAAGAAAAAACAACATAAACCTACTGCTACTTGTGATATACCAAACCTCTTATTACTAAAAAAATGGATGCTGAGTATGGGAGCTTTTAGTTTGGCCATCTCATATTGACTATACATTCATCACAAGTTTTTTCCACGTTGTTGGGTTGTAGTGTAACATGAGTAGAAGATAGTGAGAAATCTTAGTCAAGAATGGTTTGATACTCTCAGAAAAAAATCTGATCATACACTGTATGATTTCTTCTTTGTACATAAGTTCATTTTATATATAGGTTGAAGTAGTTTAAATGTTCTATTTACATTCTTTCTTATAAATAAAAAAAAATCAATAATTTAAATTTTTACACATAAATTAAGAATTATAATAAATATGTCTTTTTATATATTTTTAGTGAATTAGTTCCGCTCAATAAATACGTTACATGTACTTTACTCTTGTATTAATTATTAAAATTTATATAATGATAAATTTAAAAATAATGATATTACAAATTAAGAACATCAGTTATTTCGAAATAAATTACAAATATAAAAAATACTGTTAATTTAGTACGAAAACAAAGCCAATCATATATGTTCGGATTTCTAGCAGTCATGGGCTGGTTGTCTCTTTACTAATTCACTTTGTAAAAAGGTGGTGATGATACCACTGTTCACCTCTCACTTTCATTTAATACTAAATTATAGTTAAACGGTGTCAAGTGAAAGTTGTGGATGAATAGTAGTGTTAAACTACTATTTTTCTTGTAAAAAATACCTAGCTTGATTCTTCCTTGTAAAAAATACCTAACTCGATATCACGATGAGGTAATTTTGTAAGTTTCAACTAACTCAATTACACAATCAATAATCATATTTTAATTTTAGTAGAATTCACAAAAGCTAACTTTTCTGGTAGGGTTTAAAACACATTTAATTGTATAGAAATTAAAATTATATATATTAAACACCTCTTTGTTTTATTGAATTTTTGAAGCAGTGACATGGAAAGGGCTTGTTTAGCACTTGATTTCTAACTTTTGCTTAATATGGTATATCAGGCCAATTAAGAAGTAAAGTAGTTAAACTTAAAGCTAAGCATGGGAAACAGTGTCTGTTTCCTCCAACTCTATGCCTGCTTGAGCTAGTCTCTTGTCCTTGTATACATACCCCTTTGCACAAAACAAGTACACCACCAAATTTGCACCACTCAACACAGCCAGTAACCAGTAGAAGTGGTGCAGTTTCCCCTCGTTAAGGTTGTCCGCAAGCCATGGTTCGCTGTGACGCGTCGCCTTATGCACCAAAGTCACCAACAAGGAACTAAGGAAAAACCCTAAAGACAACGTGCTCAAGAACAATCCTGTACTCATGGTCTTCATCCCCTTTGGACACTCCCTCAGGAAAAAATCTAGCTGCCCAATGTACGTAAATGCCTCTCCCGATCCCACAAAGAAGAACTGTGGGACCAGCCAGAACACACTGATGGGAACCACAGCATTGTGTTTGTGTGTCAAACCGTGCGCACTTGCCACTCTCAGGCGCTTTATTTCAGTGAGTGCTGCAGCCACCATGGCAAAGATTGAGAACACCAACCCTACGCCAATGCGTTGCAAAGGGGTTAGCCCTTGTGGGTTTTTTGTTACTTTTTTGGCTATGGGAGCAATGACGCGGTCGTAGACGGGGACTGTAAGGAGAATGCTTGCCACGAAGAAGACGGTCAGTGATGCCGCCGGAATTTGGAAGGAGTTTCCGATGTGACGGTCCATGGTGGTGGCCTGTGATACTGAAAATGTTGTCATTTGGGCATAGATAGTCCAAAACATGATGGTGGTGGCCCAGACGGGTAGCATTCTCTGCACCATTTTAACTTCTTCCACGTCTGTTAGGGTTGAGAGATACCACTTCCTCTCCATAGTGATTTCTTGGCTGTCTGTTTTTGGGTCCTTGATTGCTGCCTTGTCCAAGAACCTACTCACATCATTCAAATATGAAATTAATACTATGAGGAAATCATCACTCAATAATGGTAATAATTGTAGTAGAAGCATCTCAAATTTAACCCATTAATTGGTGTTGCTACATAATGTGAATGGTAGCTAGTCAAAAGGACATTAATTATGGAGAGTGCAAGTACTAGTTAAAACCCTAGTATTTTGGATGGATGAATAATTAAGGTTAGGTAGCCAGCCAAAAGGTTATACTATATTTTATTTCTGGTAGAGATTAAGATTAAGATTGAGATTGCATGTATGTTTATGGGGGACACCTAAGCCAAAGAAACTTGTCTTATATTAAGATGGAGTTTGAATTCTGTTAATAGTTATTGTATGCAAAGTAGTGCAGTGCAGTGGTCACGTATAGAATAGAATTACAAGGAACAATAATATATAGGGTGTTAGCAGCAGCGATGTCCGTGACAGATAAAAGAGACAAAGGACACAGGGCATAGGGAGATAATAAAGAGAAAGTGATCTGAAGCAGGACAAATAGGAGACAGCGAAGGTACATGCACTACGAAAAACGACCTTGCATATGAATTGGCACTCGTAGCTGGCTAGCAGTGGCCTTCGCCAGCACGTGATACCTCTCATCCTCATTTTTAGATATTAGAGTAAAACAAAAGTTACACCTCTCATCCATGTAAATGTTTTCCTTTTATTCACACCTCAGTACACTTATGGATGGTTTGTTTTCTATCTACAGAGAGAACCACAAGAGGAATGAATAAATCAAGAAGTTGGGAATAGTGTATACTTTCATATTGGTGGAAGAGAAAAAAAAAATGAGGTTTTATTAGAGGATCGAAGTTTACCCGTGGGTATTTTTTTATATTTTTAGTATAATATAAAAAAATTAAATAAACTAATTTATATATTAAAAATATGATTTTGAAAAATTAATGGGATATTTTACATACATTATTTTGTAAAAAAAAAAATATTTAGTTTTGAACTTATTTTTCCTTATGAAATTTTTTATAGAAAAAATTATCTAGTTTTCTTTATATATTATGACATAACTGGTATGGCCATATTATGTAGCTCACAAATTATTCTAATTTTTGTATTTATATATAAATAAATAAAGTGTATTATCTTTAATAATATTCTTTAGTTTTATATTTTTTTCCTTTTTACATATCTTTCTGTTCCTCAAAAAAAAAATAAAAACAAAAAACATAAAAATAAATTATTATAGAATAAAAGTTTACATTAATTATAATAAAAATTAAAGTTATAACAAAGTCAAATAATTACTCAAAATAAGATAACATTTAAAGTCTATACAAAGAATCTAACTCATTTTAATAACTTGCCTAACTGAAACCAAAATTAATGAGTCAAATAAAAGGAAAGTTAGTTATTGTTTACCCCTTGTGGCATTGCAAAGATATTAATGAAATGGGTGGTGATCTAATGACAAAGGAATGATAAATTTATGTGAGACACATCTAATCACACACGTGACATGTCTAACTGAGGACTATTGATTAGTAAATATACATCTATATTCATTGTTGTTTTGAACTTGTGGATGAACAGACCAAGGGAGTGGGCAGAGGAACCTAGAACTACTCTTAGTTGTCCATTTCAAACAGACTTTCGGTTCCAATAATGAAGAGTCCAAGATAGACATTTTAACACTTATTATAAAGATGAATTTCCAGTGTTAAGTAATGTGGGACCCTACTCTCAAAGATAACAATGTCCTGGTCGTGGTTCCATCACTAAACTCTACCCTGTACTACAGTCCTCCATCACTATAGCCTCAACTATTTATGCACATTTCTATATCAGAGGATAAAGACGATGTATCCTAAATGCTAATATTTTAACCTTAGCTTAAATAAGATATATCTATATATAGGAAGGGAATATAGATATAGATCAGAACCTGAAGTATCCACTCATGAGTCTAAAATTAGATCGATCCATTTTGTATATATATCAGTGAACATTAAAATATGATCTAATAAAAGAAGGAGATGCAGAGTACATAAGCAGAGGCATATACTATCAATTGAAAATGCACTAATAGATATGCTGTCCTGATGGCATGGCAGATATAAATTGAAGGCACTGTACAATAACTGATAAAAGGTGAAATGGTTTTAATGAACATCATAGAGAACACGGATCTTGTTGGCATTGAATTTAAATCTGTTTTGATTTCTAATGGTTTTGTTGTAGACCAGTTTGAAAGTCTAATCAGATAAGGGTTGAGAAATCCTTAAATATTTCTATTTAATTTATTATTTATTACTGATAAAAAAAATATCATCTAATATAGCAGGTAAAACGAGTAAAGGTTATATCATATCTATCTTATAATAATAATAATAATAATAATAATAATAATAAATACTGATGATTGAAGAGGTATGAACTAAAGGATTTAGTAGCCTTAAAATGATACAACTACTCAAGGATTTAGTTGCTTTAAAGTGATACAAATACAAAAGATATACTCATTCAAAACTGCTCTTCAAGAGAAAACAAGTAATATTTATAATTTAGGTATATAGATAATTCTTTATTAAACTGAATCTATTGTAAAGGAATCTTGATCCTCACGTTTGTACAGTAAAAATATTGCTTGAGGTAACACTTGCGAGTGCTTTTTCAACACATTTATTACTTCAAATATGTCTCTGTCTTTGAAAAATAGTTTTAATTTTAAAGAACGATCTGTTTTCAATTTTAAAGAATGGTCTGTTTTTACTTTTAAACTACATCGTTTTACTCTTCAAATATTATCTAAATCATTTTTTCTTTTATAAAATATATTATTTAAATTATTTGAAAGATTTTAATATTTTAAAATAAAACTAAAAATAAATAAATAAATAATTGAAAACTAAAAATAAACGTGATCATCCTCTACTATTATACATACATATCGTTAATCGATTCAGATTATTCATAGAGCCAAATTAGACTTTGTCTGCATGAAGAGTGTCTCTTAAATAAAGATGTAGCCCATATTTTAAAGTAAAATCATATAACGTAAACTACACTGGTTTTATTTTGTGTATTACACTGACTAATGTTTAATTTTTTTTCACAAAATATTATTGTTTATTTTAGAAACATTACACAGAAGAGAGAATATATAAGCATGATTTAAGAAGTGATGGAATGTAACTGTAATTTAATCTTAAATGTATATGAGTGTGTAGGAAATAAATGTTTGAGCAGTGTAAGGAAGAGATAAGAAACAAGAGGGTGAAGGTTTGACCTGAACTGTAAGCTATGGGGCAACATCTGCTTCTGCTTTCTGAGAGTTTCATCTGCAACATCATCTAAGTTGAACAACAAGGAAGCATCAGAGGGCAATTCCAAGTGCCTCTTCCTCCAAGCCGCCACTAACACCATTGCAATCTGCGTCAGCGGACTCCCCACCAGTTTCTTGAACCGGTACCTCCTCGTACCGGACAAGAACACCATAAGTGCCACCAGAATAGCACACACACTTATCCCATAACCCCAATACCTCCCTATGTGATCCTGAATGTACACCAGAACGGTAACTGCTGTCAGAGTCCCCAAGCTTATGAAGAACACGAACCAGTTGAAGAATTTTATCATCTGATTTTTCTCCCCTTTGTCTGATTCATCGAACTGATCCGTGCCAAACCCTGACACACTGGATTTCAAACCACCAATGCCAAGGGATGTGGTGTAAAGAGCAAGGTAGAGCACCAGTAGCTGCATGTTGCTTGCAGGCTCGCAACGTCTAGTAGCAGATCTTACACATTTTGGAGGATGCAGGCTTGGGATTATGGTTGATATTGTCAATATAGTAACACCCTGAAAAAAAAAACAAAAACTTCCGTGAAGATCCAAAAATGAAATTAACCAAAAACATATCAAAGAAAAATGAAGCAAAGTGGTGAAAACTATATGAACTGTTAAAATGGCAAATAATGTCTTACAGTGGCTTGAACGGTTGCGAAGATGGCAATAGTGAGGTATCTGTCAATCAGAAAGTGAAGGCAATGAAAAATCTAGCAACTCTTCATAATCCGTATTATATATAATATTAGAAAAAAATTATTGGAATAAAATAAGTTTCTTTGGCTTTGTTTTGAAAGTAATAGACAAGTGAATCAGTGGTCACAAACCTGCCGATAAAAGTGTCAGCTACAAAACCACCGAACAAACAGAGCATGAAAGAGGTTCCCATGAAGTTGGTGACTGTGTTGGCAGAATTAGCACTGCCCAAATGCATCGTACCAGTCAAATATGTCACCAAATTCACGGCAACGCCCATTGTCGTTAACCTCTCACTTGCTTCTACTCCTGAAATAAACCAACGAGAAGGAAACAAACAACCTATGTCAATACTAAGACTATGTCTTTTTCTTCCAATACATTCTAGCTTAAGAAATTAATCTTAATCATATAATTATAATAAATGGTTAAGAATAGATTTCATTTAACTAAAATAATCATGAAGATTAACTTCTAAATGTATTGGAGACCTAAAATCATGGCGGCCGCAACCCAACCACCAGTTTTGGACCTCTGAGCTGGATGACCTTTGTAGTCGCAGGCATCTGGGATGGTTTCCTCCTGTGTTGCAGAGAGATTGTTCATCACAGGAAGGGATATGAAAGCTATTAATGAAGTAGGTATGCATGCCACAATGGGGTTATTGTGTTTATATATACTTTCACCTCAAATAATTGTACCTACTTCTATATATGATTATAAACAATGTTACAAATATCTTCTTCAACAAATATCTTTCAATTTTTTTATAGTGATACAATATACTATAGTTTATACCTTATTATTTTGTATTAAAAACTTTTTTAACTCTAAAATTAGTCTTTTTGGAAATTGGTGCATTCAAAAATAGATTTAAAAGTCTTTTATATTCAACATTTAACAAATATATTAATTATCACTATAATTATGTAACTTGTGAATTAGTAGTGTTGATACATACTCATTATAGTTAGATATTTGGATGTATATTGAAATATAACTCTGTAAAATTAGTAATCATCCTAGCTAGATATTTGTAACTTATGTATACAACTTGCAAAATTAGCTATTAATACTGTTAATTTAAAAGTCATATAGTTATTGCCAAACCAAAACAAACATATTTATTAAATGTTGAAAAAAATTAAAGAGAAACAATTTAATTAATAATCAATTTTAAAAATATCAAAAACTTGTTTAATCCTATTATTTTTCTGTCTATTTTTCTTAGTGAAAGAAATAAATAAAAGACTAAGGAATAAATGGATAAATAATTATATGTTTTATGTATTGTATAGGGTTGAAAGGTAGTTGAATATAGGTTAAAGATGTGTTCGACTGAGATCAAACACATATTGTATTCTTCGGGACCTAAAACGATTAATATATTTAATTTAATTATAACAATTAATCATCTATCTTAAATATATTTGTATTATCAGAATTAATATAAAAGATCGTGATAATCCAGATTCATTATGAATAGTGCATGTAATCATATGTAAATATCAAAGTATCGTATGAAGGTACACTTTTACACTAGTTATCAAATTCTCTAAATATCAAGTACTAAATTGAGTGTTTAATAATCTTTTACAGTTACCTCTGTCCTAGAAGTTAGACAAAACCTTAGCATCAAACCGATGCACCAATCCTGCCAAGATTTGAAGACTTAACCCTTTCTAACCAAGAATCAAGAGCTTGGCAGAAGGCCGACTTGTCAACCTTGTCATCATATTCAAATAAGACCGACATCTCAATTCAGCTGAAATCCAAAAACCAATTACTCGAAGATTGAAAGTCAAAGACTACCATAAAATTTTTTCGAGTGACTTAAAAAACATCATAACCTCAATAGAAAATTGACATCTCCTCTTGAGCCAGAACTGAAACCTCCACCATATCAATAAATTAACGACCTTGCTAAAACTTTAAGTGAAGATGAAAACTAAAATTCAATATAAAGTCGACAACTAAAACCCACATCAAAAATTAAAAACCAAAAAAAAACACTCTATCTCAATTATGCAAAAGACTCATTAAATACAAGTACAAGAACAACATTTAATATTTTTTTATATAAAAGAAAAACAAACATAAAAACATATTATTATATAAATTAGTATGAAACTATTATCCATGATTTTTTTGTTATTTAATTAAAAAAATAACATTTCTTTAATCACACATTTTATTAACTGGCTTCACTTAGCATGAGTGTGAAAAAGGATGTGTTTTTAATACTCTTGCATAATTATTTGTATTTTATGTAGTTTTATATAATTATTTTACAAGTTCATCCTCACACCGACAAAATAGAGTAAAAAAATTTATTGAATAAAGAATATATACCTCTTACATGCACCAAAGGGACAGCACATGACTAGGATTTGTATTCAAATGTTCATGTAGCCTGTGAACAATCATTTATACGGATAAATGCAAATAGCTAATCATGTGCATCTAGATAAAATAAATTAATGATAATTTGGAATGAATACCATCTACAATTAATTCCAGTTGCAGACAATTAAAGGAATGTGCAACAATGTTAAGTTAAACCCAATCTTAAACAGTTGGGCAAGTGGTTGTGGTTTGTTGGCAAACTATTGAGGACAACCCATTTGAAAATGAGGAATAAAGGTACAACATATCATGACAGCCCCCCTCCCAAATACACGAACATCAAGAAAACCCCAAAAAGAAGCCAAAACGTAGTTTCTCTCCTTGAGCAACAGAGTGTGAAGTAGGATTTTGTTTTTCTCCCTTTATTATGACTCGTCTAATTGGCCAAACGTGTTGATTGTCTTATTTATCTACTAGCTAATTAGACGGAAAAAATGTTAAATATCTTCAAAATAAAATATTAATAAACTACTAAAATATTAAAATTTTAAGACTTACGTGATGTCATTACTAAAATACATTTTGTTTTAAAAAATTGGAATTGAAATTTGTTGATGCTGAAGTTGAAAACTTATGCTAGAAACATAAAAGTCTAACTCTTTGTTTTTTTCTGCTAACTAATGCATCCATAGGATTGAATTACTCACTTTCTTTCAATGTTTTCTAGTGAGGTCTTTTTTCTTTTCACGCAGAATAAAGAAGTCCTTTGTGAATATTTGTTATAGGTGGCGGCGTATGTAAAAATACTTTGACACTAGACTTAGCAACAATTTTAGGAGAGATAATAAATTTACAATAAATACATTAATGAATACGTAAAAATATTATATATTTATAATATTAATATGGATTTGGATTATGTTAAGTAAACTCATTTGTCATAATTATTGTTTAATTTCTTGATACTATTTATAATGTTGTTTAACATATGTTATCAATGTCGAATGATAGTTTGGTTTTTAAATTTGAATGTGTCATCAAAAGTTTTGTGAAACGAAAATTTTGAGTGAAATGGAAAATTTCATATATTTTAATATCTTTAGATAAGATTCTTTTGGTTTTATTTGTACATTGGTTATAAAGGTTTAAAGAGAGATGGATAAAAAGTTTTGGATTAAAAGTGAAATTTTTTTATATTTAGTTGAGATCTTCTCGATTTTGTATATACAAACTTCAAGTTAAAGAAGAAATGTTCAATGAAGAAGAGTTCTTAATGTAATTATGTTAGATTTGTTAATTGTGTTAGTAATTATAAATAATTTTTAATAATTTTTTTTATTGTATTAGGAAATGGAAATGATTTGTTTTGATAAGATATGCCTTATGTGAGTATGTGGTGAATCATTCTCACAAGAACCACTAGAGTTTATTGAAAAGTTAAAGTAGTAGTTAGGGACAAGGAATTTGTTTCCAAAAATAATGCTATCCTCTTCAAGTTAGTCGGCTTTTTCAGGTGGGTGGTCATCCACTAATAATGATAAGTTTAGATTTGTTGTGTATAGGTTGGTTTGGGTGTTGAGAAATCTTTGTCATCCATAGCGATTTGAATCAACATGTATGATTAAGAACATTAAAGACTTAATGACAGAGCAAACATAGACGATCTACCCTTACTTTTAGGACATGAATAGGCTAATTCGCATGTCATCAAATACTATTTTAAGTATTAGTGGTCCTCAATAATTTGTTCCTCTGTCGAGAATGTGGCCATGTTGGATAATACAACCAAAGTTGGCATTATCTGGGTCAATCAATATTTATGTGTCATGGCTGAGAAGGCTTTGTTAATGAGTTATTTTATTTATATTCATTTCTCTTTTATAAGCTTAAGATGGGCATACTTTGAGTTTTGAATGTCTTATAGACACAACTTCACCCTAATATATGTGTTTCCCTCCAAGCTTTTTTAAATGATTTGTGATGCTCTTCGCTTAAACCAATTATTGCAAGTTTTCCTACACTTTTATATACTTGACTAAGCAACATGGTGGGATGGATGTCCCTCATAGGGCAACCGGTTATGTGATCGTTTGACTCCCTATACTTTGTCATATAAAAATTGAAATTTTCAAAGTTACCAATGAATTGATCATTGGTTCTTTCTTGATCGAGATAATCCTTAATTTTCATTTTATTGGACAAGAGGCCTCATGCAATACAATCATTAGGCAAGTTCTATTATGTCGACAAAGGATAATCACATTCCTGAAATTTTCGATAAGCTACCACAAAAATTGCTCACTTGAAAGATCCTTGTCATCTACCTATTTTGGGACCACAATGAACGACATATGTTGTTTTTCTTTAATACGAGAAACCTCTTGAGAAGGATACATCACGGATGTATTGGTCCAAGAGCTAGTTGTCCAAGCAAATCTTCAATTTCTCGTGCTTACAAAAAGAAGCATACAAAGAAAGATAAGTTTAAGAGGTAAACTTGTCATCAAAGAATTTTTTGAAGAGAGCCAGATTTTGACAGATGTCGTTCTAGTGTCACCATATCCTTTCTTTGACTCAATATTTGTTGTTGAGAGTTTTTCGACGTCTTCTTTATTTGAGTTGTTCTTATCTAATACCTTATTCTCCTTAGAACTATTTTTCTTACACTCTACCAGTTTCTTTGGTAGTTCAATCAACAAAACCAATTGATTTATATGTAATTTTTTGAATGTCTAGTGACCTTTTGTTGATTGTCATATTTCTTGATATTATATAATTTTAAAAATTCAACTGGGTGAGATGATGAATATTAAATATTATTGTTGAGATAAAATAAACTCCATAAAACCTTCATCTTTTTCTTTTGATGTCTCTTAGCAATATTTTACTCTTTTTCCACTAAAAAAGATGATAGTGTATCCAAAAATACTCTGATGTTATATAATAAATACATAATAAATATTAATAATAAATATATAGAAATGTTAAATATTTATAATATATTTCTAAGAACCTCTCTTACCTCATAAACCTAAATTAAGTGGACTAATCTATCTTTTTAATATTTTATTATCGCTTAATTTTCTTGTATTATATTTATAATTTTTCTTTAACGAATGATTTGAGTGTCATTTTCAATATAGTCATGTTGTGGATGCCAATGATACACTTTATGTTAGAATTATAATCTTCAATTTGTTAAAATTATTTTAGAATTAGAACCTTTTCAATGTGATTTGAATATTATTAACTTGCCGTGTATAAATTCTAAAGAAATCATTTCATAGCCTAAAAGAACCTGCCATTCAATCATATCATCATCGTCGGAGCGCTCAAACTTGAAAACTTCAAGTTTCCGATTCTATGACCCACTCAAACGTATAACGGGAACTTTATGTCACTATTTGATGTTGACCGCAATTAATATATAGTTCACTATCCTTGTTTTACTATCATTAACTAGTTAAAAGTAACTTTATCTAAAATAATTAATTTTAAAAAAAAATTATACTTTCAAGGAACTTCTTCAGTGAAATATGAACATTCTCAAATTACTTAATCCCAAAATTAATGAAACAAAACTATAAAATATTCCATCAATTTCAATGATTATTTTTGCTATTCTTAAGGATACAAAAGTTTATTATCAACTAAAAAAGTTTTGCTTAAACGCCTATTAACAAAATTGAAGTTGAATCAGATGTGAATATTTACTAATATTTAAGATTTTAAATATTTTTTTAGATTTAGAAAAGTTATATACGGTTTAATTCCAATTTTGACATTAATAACGTGAAAGAATTTGCTATTTGCAATTTAACTAATAACAAAAAATAGTTATTCAAAATGACGAGGTAATTGAAAAATCCCTAATGAAATTTGGATAGCTAAATGAGAGCGGAAAAATTATCAACCATTTTTATATTGGCCTATTCACTTAATTGAGATAATTGGTTATAGGATTAAGAGAATAGTATGAAACAAAAATCAATCACAGTGTTTAAAAATAAAATTTCTCTACTGCAATACATAAATCTAGAGATTTTTTAAATTATTCTTCCACTTCATGTTTTGACATTTATAGAGCTTTATGTTGGATTTACTAAGTATGAAAAACTAAAGAATCACAGAGTTTAACAGCTTTACTTTTCATTCTTTTTATTCAACTTTACTATATCATTTATTAGTACCATTGAATTTATGAATAGTAATTTGTGTTCAATATTTTTAATGTGTTTCTAAATTATAGTTAATAATATATTTTAAAATTCTATCTTTGTATTTTTAAAAAAATATAAATTGATAAATGAAACATTATAATAACTAACAAAAATAAATTATAATAGTATGCAAATGATAAATTTGAAATTCAATTTTTCATGGAGAATAATTCAATTTTTAAATTTATATTGTATTTCTTATCCTGGATAGGGATGAGGTTTGATTGGAATTTTCCATTTATATATTTCTCTCCTTAATATTTCCATCAGATATAGAAAGTAGAGAAGGTAAAAAAGAATAAACTCATTCCAACTCATGTACGTTTCTAACCCAAAAATGGTTGAAAAACAAATATAATTTAATGATTAAAAATAATACATTTTATTATATTTAATGAGCAACATAATTTTAAAAAATATTAAAAACATGTACTACAATTATTACTCAATTTAATTATATATTATTCTTAATCATTAAATTCCTTTTCCGTTAAAAAATAACACAAAAATGTATATATAAGACCACTCCTGGAAAGAAAAAATGTTATATACGTATTTCTATTACATCCAATTCTTCTCTTCGTATGTATCTTATATGTATATATCATTTTCAATAATGATTTTATATACAGTTCCATTTATTTTGATTCCTCCTTTTTTTTTTTTCTAATTATAGCTTCATTTGTCATCTTTTTTTTTTTTTTTTTTTTTTTTTTTTTTTTTTTTTTTTTTTTTTTTTTTTTTTTTTTTTTTTTATATAATCTCGTTGTTGATCTCTATTCTCTTAATATCTCTATGACCGCTCAAAACGAATATGTCTCCCAAAAAGCGTACAATCATTACTTTTATCATTTAGATTAAATCTTACACATACTTTTATTATTTATATATATAGATAATTTTTAATTTTATTTTCTTTATAAATTAACTTTTGACTGTTTGTCATCTTGTAAAAACTAAATTTAAGTATATTATCATACCAGTCCATGTTGACATGTTACATTTAGTTAAAAAAAATATATTTTCATAAATTTATGAATGTATCACATAAAAAAGCTAATAAATGTGATATGTATTTATAATTAAAAATGACATTTTAATTTGTATAAAAGAAATATGAAATAAGATTAAAAAAATATTTGTTTTGTAAAGAAAAAAATAGAAAAGATACTGTATACCATAGCTTTTTAACTTTTAGTTCCCTTCTAAACCATAGATATTGGGCTATAGTACAATGGGACAATGGCGAAGACAGGCGTTGGTGCGCAGCAAAAGCAAATTAAGAAATGTTGTCCACAATCTCAGGGCCCACTCTAGATGGACCTACCTACATCTATCATTACACTATGATTGGATTTGGATCTGTATCTGTACAATACGGCCCATAAAGTTAAAGCTCACACGTAACTGTCATATTATCTAACCTTTCACACACCTAGGTGGAGATAAGAGTAGGTTAAAATTTGTATAATTATAAATTAATTAATAAAATGCAATTGATTTAAGTTTTTCTTTTATTTGTTCATTGATTTTTCTAACTTATTTGAACTAAAGATGATTCGTTCTCACACCACTGTGATGGACAATAATTCAAAGAGTTGTCGTTTTCTTATCATATGAAATATCTTTTTAACATGAATGTAGAGTGTCTGACAATATGCCGACTTATCAAGTTTTAATTGAGCTTAGATGGGTTTATATTTTATTATTTAATTAATATGTTGGTTCTTTTATAATTTTTAATCCTCTAACAACAAAACAATAAATATTAATTCTTAACAAAACAATAAAAACTATTAAATTCTTAAACTGCGTAACTTTTAAAATTAATTTCATATCACCACTAAAAGGCCATATTATATTTTTTTAAAGCTTAGAGTTAATGACTACAGATTTTGTGATCTTGCGGTTGAACAACTTTATTAGAAACTTAAACCTAAAATTTATATGTTATTAACTTGTCGTGTGTAATTAAAAAAAAAAAAACTCAAAATAAAAAAGACATGCCCATTTGATCATATATAGCGTTCCGAGTTAAATAATTGATAGGATTTTTCTTATATATTATAAAAAACATAATCTAAATAAAAATAACATATTTCATTACATGTAATGAACAACAAAATTTTAACAGACATTAAAAATACGTATCATATTTTTTTACTTAATTTTCTCATATATTATTAATCATATTAAATTCATTTATCCTAAAATAGAGCACACACAATATATCAAATTACTCTCTAAAATAAGAATATATATATATATATATATATATATATATATATATAAGAAATATGTATTATATATATAATTTACAATTATGATTTTATATGTATTTATTTATTATGACTCTATTCTTTTTCTTTTTTAATTATACCATCATATTTTCTACTATATTACACATTTTATTACCACCACCTCGTATTCTAACAACCCTTAAAACCATAAGTAATTTAAAAACACAAGCAATATGATGTAACATTAGTGATTCACAAGAGAAAGAAAATTATAATTTCCAACTCTATTGTTAGTGAAATTTTTACTTCATTCAAAAATCGTTTAAAAAGAAATAGGTAAGGTATTTCAATCTACACTATTTCAGTGACAAATGTCTTCATAAAAAGTGTATCCATTGAAGATGATTAGAGAAATTAAAATACTCTTAAGTACAATCATTTTAATATGCTACAACTTCACCTTTTATCATATGAGAATAGAAAGAGAGAGAAGAGAGTCAAGTTATGAGAAAGCTGGTATTTAGACATAAAAGGTAAAGGACAAAGATGAGAACATAGCATGTTTACTTGGGAAAATGGTTTTTTGAGTTGATGCATAGCTGCTCCTAGCAACATTAAGTTGAACTTGTATTTACTTCATTGACTCACAGATCTGAAATTTGTCCCCAAAAATATCTAGAATGGTGAAGTTACATATTTTATGGCTAAAAATTAGATTTGATATATTTCTAAATGCGGAATGAACACTCTCTTTAAAGGGTGAGTTCAAAATTTGAGGATGCTAATATCAAACTGTTTAAATTTATCTCCAGTTACGTGCATGTTCCTTTATAAATTTATATTATTATTATTTAATTAATATCAAAATTTTAAAACGCACACGCACACTAGAAAATTTTCTAGTTGCCCTTGGATATTTCTTTTACAAAATAAATCCATTTTTATAAAATTCAAAACTGTTGTTGAATTATAATTAGGACTTAAATTAAAAGCTCTCCAGCCTGATAATGCAAAATAATACAAAGTTTATGAAATATCTGATTACCATGGTATGCAATTTAGGTTGTTTTATCCTCACACTCATGTATAGAATTAAAGACTTCAATTAAAACGTGAACATATAATTGAAACTGGTTGCAACTTGTCAATGTCTTTCTTACAATTCATTTTTGGGATGGTGCTTTCTTACTGAAATAATTCTCATTAATCTTCTTTATACCTTCTTTGAAAAACAAATGTACTCAACAAATTATTCTTTATCAACCTTCTAATTACAATTTTTTTCGGTATCTTTTCATAGGATATAGCAATCAGCATAAGAGATGTAAGTGTTTGTCTCCTACAGGATGTATTATATATCTACACAAAGTTTGATGAGTCTTTTTTTTTTTTTTCTTTATAAACTCTCTTCTAAACGTTTTCTTTCAACTTGTAATTCTAACAAGATTTCTTCCAATACTTTTCCTCAAATCACTGTGTTAGCTATGAATGTTTTTCTTGTAAATTATAATCTTTTCACCCACACTCATGATAATACCCCAATATTAATAATGATACTAATATTATTAACTCAACAACTTTTGTTTCTAGCAACATATTCTGCTTCTCAGTCATCTCAACTTAATACTGATCCTGTAACAACTCGCAAAGACTTACAGATCACATCTACAATTGAGTCACGCACAGTGAAAAAGGTTCTTTCTAAACCAAAATGGTGTCAAGTTATGAAAGAAGAATATAAAGCTATAATAAAAACTGATACACTGATCCTTGTTGATTTACCTCCTAGTTGTAAGGTCATAAGATGTAAATAGATTTTTAAGAGCCTTCTTAGAAAGCAATAAAAAGAATATTGCGATACTTAGAATAAATTGTTCATTACATAATACAACTCAAAAAATCTACTTAGCTTAATCAATTGGCTCTTTCTGATTTCAATTGAGGTCCCAACTTAGATGATAACAAATTCACGACTAGATTTTGTGGCTATCTAGGATAGAATCTAATATGTCGGTGTTCAAGAAAAACACACGACATCTCAAAGTAGCAAAAGCAGAATATCGTGGTACTGCTTAGTGATTTTCATTTTGTTGTTCTTATTCCAAAATTATATTGCGGCAAACTGAGTGCAAGTTTATTGGCTGATGATTAATTCTATGCACTTGCAGACTAAACATTTTAAACTTGGTCCGAGACAAAGTAACGAAGGATGAAGTTCAAGTCATTCATCTTCCAATCCAGTACAGTTTCAAGTTGTTGACATTCTCACAAGTCCATCATTTGTTCCTTTTAGACACAAATCCATAATTATCTTCAAGAGTGACATGAGTTTTATGGAAGATATTAAGGATAAGAAAAAAACTATAGCTAGCTTTATAAACTATGGTTAGCTTTATATCATGTTAGGGTCTTCTTATAAAAACGATCTTTGTTGCTCCTTTTACTGGTATGCACATATGAATATTTAACTCCATTATTGAAATTTTGAAAAATTAATGCAGTAAAGCATAATATCCTCGAAAAATCGAATCCAAAGTTTTCTCTAATGGCGTTTAGTAAAGAAATGTATCATTCCTACCCAAATTGTTTTATTGAGAATCTCATCCTAAGAATAGATTTAAAAAAACAATAAATATATATATAGAGATAATATGTTTGGTTAACATAAATTTTCAAAAATATCATTGTTTTATTCTCTTGTTCAATATAAATAAAATATTTCTAAGGTTATAATATATCTTCCCAAAATAATCTTATTTAAAATAGAAATATTTGAGAAATATAATTTTATCAATCTAGATATAATAAAATAATATTTAATTATCTCATTATTTAATTTGACTAAATATTTTAAAAAAAAAAACACAGAGATGCCCAAACTCCATAAGGTGCATATAAAATCCAAAATAATGTCAATAGATTTAATCTCAAAGTACCGTGGGTTCACGTGTTTGTTTTTTCTTCTTTATTTTTTCTTTTCTTTTCTTTTATCGAAGTCTGATTTCACGTGTGGAACATTATGTGGATTGGAAAAATTTATGGATATTGTTTGGTATGATCTTTAAGCCTATGTAATTAATATTTAAAGTTAGTTAATAGTTACCTGATTCAAAATTATTTTTTTAAGAGTAGTTTATTCTTAAGTTTTAAAATTTGAAAAAAAAAAGGATAAAAAGCTGTAATAGTATATTTTCCCAAAGTTTTACCTGACCCAACTTTTCAGAAAAAAGCAAAATCTGAATTAATTTGAGTAAAACAGTAGTACTTGAGTTTTTCTCTTTTCCCGAAAATGTAGAAAAACAAGCAGCAGAAACTAAAACAGACTGAATTGAAGGTCCAAAACAATACAAAAACACACAGCAAGTTTAGCAAAAGTACAATTTTCTAGTCCTAGATTTGGACTAGCAACTTTCCCCTGAATCATCTGCAAACTCATTTTTCTCATCTTCTGCGTTGGATTTGTCACTTGTGCTTGTTTCCATGCCAACTTGCTTGACACGTACATTCATTTCTTAGAATCTTTCTCTGAGACAACGTAAAAGCATATACATGTTAGAGAGTATGATAATGTGAACTAAAGAGTAAAACAAAATCGTAATGTGAAACGCTGGAAACCACTTTATATGTATATGATGAGCAAACATTTATATTAAACCTCCAGCGGATCTTTTTAATATATCACATCTATATTAAGATAATTTAATATGTCCCATGAGTTATGACAATGAATTTAAATTTCTATAACAATGAATACATCACCAAATTCCTTTGTCTCGATAAAAAATGCTAACATATTTACTAGAAAAGAATGTCATTCGCATATAGAACAAGAATTATGAAGTTAAAAGAGACGAAGTTAAATTTCATTTCTAGATTTTGCTTCACTACTGTAAGTTTGTCCTATCTAGATTTTGACAAAATTAGGGAAAGAAATAATGTGTATGTCTTATATCACGATAATTCTAATATGAAGGTGTAATAACAATTGTAATAATAACTTTTAAATAGAATTTAATAATTTTGTTGTTTATAGTAATTTTGGTTTTATGTTGATACCAGAATTATATCTAGATTGTATTGTATGTTTTTAGAGAATAATAAAAAGTTTCCTAATTTTCTGCAATCTTGTTTTGAAGTTGTGATTGAGTATGTGTCTATGGTTTTGAGTGAAGACTGAGAGTGAAAGAATTGTGTTACCAAATCCAACTGTAACAGAAAAAAAATATTTAAAAAAATGATATAGATTAATTAAAAACTATAAACGCATAACTGTAACTATATTAATACATTGATGGATTATAATTATTGTCAATATAAATATAATTAAAAATTTAATTATCCAATAAGAATATTTAACAAAGTATGTATGTTGTTGTTTTAAATTATTCTGAAATCAAAATATTAAATCATAATATAAAAACTTTATATTTTAAACACGCTCTAATTTCAAATTGTAAAGATGATATTATGAAGATTTCTTAAAATAGTTGATTATTTAACTGGACAATTAACATAATAAAAGCACAACAGTGCAAGGACCTAAAACTAATTCCTTAATTGAATTATAATTTTGAAGAGTATTATTATATCTAAAATGGAATTATAAAAAGGACAGGCCCAAAATCTAAGAATCCAAATAACTTTTGGATCAGTTTTTTTTTTTATCCTCTTCACGTAAAACAGGTTAAACACAACCTGCTATATTGGATCCACCACTTTTACAATCAATTCCAGTTAGAAAAAAAAAAAATGAAGCTCATTTTAATTTCCATAAGATGGAACAAAAACACTGTTAGCGTTGCCAAAAAATATAAAGTCCAAATCGCATTGAAAAAAAGCTTGAAGAATGCTTTGCGTGAAGAAACTTTCAGCCTTCAACATATTTTCTTTTCCTTTTTCCTTATTCAAAAAAAATGCATAATTGCGTTTTGTTCTAAATTAAATGTTTACACAAGCCATCAAAATAAAATAAAATTTGTCTAATTAACAACTGTTAAACCTCCATTTAATAACCTAACCCATCAGATAATCATTACCAATAATAAAAGATATCTATTTAAATTTCATACGTTTTAAATATTAATTATAATATTTAAAATATCTCCCACTTAACTAGTATTAAATAATGATTAATAAAATATAATAATCATTAAGAGAAAATAATAATCAATGTAAACTTATGCATCAATAAAAAAAATAACATAAGCTTTAACATAACAAAAACGATATAATATTAAATAGGGATACATGTCTCATAAAATAATTTGATAGGGATGTATATAATAGTATATGTTAACGATTCATATTTCTTATAATATAGAAAATCATAATGTAAAAGAAAATTATACATTTTAATAACAGTTCAAACATCTAAAAATATTGTAAGAGATGTATTTAATATTGTAAGAGATGTATTTAAAATGACAGTTTTTTTTTTTTCGAGAAAAATATGTTATTTTTTTTTATGAGAGTGTTACAAATTACATTTTGTTGAAAAAAAAATATTGTTCAAGATGTATTTATTATTCTTTTAAGTCTTTCAATTATAAATTTGTCATCCAAGTGATATTTTCTCTTTTTTTTTTTGCAATTTGTGTTATTAACTTTGCACCTGTGTTTGTGGTAAGTAATTCCATTAACTTATATAGATATTTTTAAAGATTTTAAGAAGTGATTTTTATTTTTTATTTTAGTTACACAAAATTGTTTGTAATTAGATAATTTAAGATTGTTAGTAAACAAATTTACTAAAATTTGATTAATTAAATGTAAATTCAAAAACAATTGAATCAATATAAAATTTTGGGTATTTTTTTTGTCCTACTCATAATATCTAAAATTATTGTTTTGAATAATCATTGATTATTATCCTTTTCTCAGTGTTAAAGCCAATAAAGTGTGAAAAGGAACATGGTTGGCACTAGCAAAGGAGATCTGGAACCATATAAATAGATTGATCTTTAATAATGGAAAAGTTGATGAGATAGAGATCTTTGCACTAGTACAAATGAATGCTTGGACCTGGGCTCAGTTTAGTGGAGTTAGAGTGCAAGGGTCACTTTCGGAATGGTTCATAAACCCTTTTGAATTTTTAAAACAAATTTAGTAAGATGTTGACTGTGATAGTACCTACTTTTGGGTTTTAGGATAGGATCATAGATGGTTGGTTAGTAGACTATGGGTAGGAAGGATATTGATGTTTTTTTTTACAGGTTATTTGGTTCGTAATAGAAGACCATCAAGGAATTTTTTTGAAGAAGGAGCATATTACATCTTTAGGAATTTGCGGAGTCATATGCTTGGAAGAGATGCAAGATTCACGTTTTTTTGAAAGGTCAAAAGAATCCAGATGCTTTGGGAGCAGCTAGCTGATTTAACATTCTTACTACCCTTTTTACTTGTATTTATGTAGTTTGTAGAGTATTCTTGCTGTAGGGTGTTTTTTTAATAATGATAGATAAAATCTTGGCTGTAGGACAAATGCAATGCATGTACTTACATTTTTTTCCCTTTAGTTGGATATTTGTGTGTGTAGGATTTGGATCTAGAATAGGAATTTTGTTTTTAAATTTTGCTTTTGTATTAGGATTAAAACACCTTTTAAATGCTCCTATTAATTCTATTTTTCACTATTAAAATAATTAATTATTATCCTAAATTACCCTCTTCAACAAAAGTTTGGAAAAAAGATATTTTAAATTCTCTAAAGGTTATTTTTAAAGCTATTTCATCTCCTCTTAGTTGTGTTTTTAATTACCTATTCATTATTTTACATCGTTACACGTGACAAACTAATTTTTTTCATCACAAAATTTTGCAATAATATATAGGCTTTAATTACTAATATTTTTGTTACAACGTCTTCTAAGTGTTGTGATCAATTTGTTCCATCACAAATCAAGCTTTTTATTATAGTAAGTAACGCTATAGTATAAGTGTACTTTTGAGAAATTGTTATTATTTTCACTGTACATTCACTTATCCTAGTTTGTTTTTCCACAAAGAAAGGTAAAAATATACAGTGCAATGACAAAGCATCACAAATGAAATAAATAAACTTGAAAATCAAAACAAAATAAATGTAATGACTTTTTTTTTTCTAAATTGCAAAGAAAGAGTATATAATCGACACATGAATTGTATAATCGATTATGTATTTATATGTATATATACGTTTAAGTGAACCTTTGATTTTTATTAATAGCCATACTTTTATAGATAAATAACTAAAATAAATAGTAAATAATTAATAAATAAATTTAATGATACCAAGTGAAATGATTTATTTTTTATATTATTATTTTAAAATAAATGTTTATATATTAAAAACTTATAATAATTTTTATTTTTATTTTTATTTATATTTTGATTTAAATATTTTTTCACTTAATTATTTTTAAAATTTTATTTTATAAATTATTCTTTAAATATACTAATTTATAATTAAACTTATTCTATCACGTTAATAAATAGACTACACCTTTCCACTTTTCTTTTCTTAATCCAATAAACTCACTATTTAATTTCCTTTCTTACTTTACTTTCCTTTCCTTTTCCGACAAACTACTAATATTATTTTTTCTACCCAGTACATTTTTTTTTCAGAAAAGTGAAAAAAATAGAGTTTATAGTAACAATCGCCACTATAAAAGATAATCTATACTTCAAAACTTAGTATCAAAGCCTTAGTTTTGAAATAGCTTTGATTTTGCAAACTTAGTTTTACACAAATATAACTGTAGAAATATAATTTTGAAAGTAACAACAAATTTGAATTTGCTCTCCTTAGGACCAATATGAATATTTTCCAATGTAGTCTTAACACAACACAAAACAATTCATCAAATTTCAAAAATTAGAAAGTCATTCAAACAACAGAAGTCAAATTACAGTTACAACTTACGAGTACAACTGCATTCGTTAGAAAAGTGGGAACAACACAATGGTCACAAAATCACAAACAAACAGACAAACACATGGATGAAAGCAGTGCATGAATTGAGAATGACGTGCTTAACTGCGTCTAGCTGCACTGGAAGTCAGAGGGTGGCGACTTCTCGCAGGCGTTAAGGATCAAGCTTAGTGAAATGGGGATGTTAAGGTTAATGCCAAGTATGTTAGCTTTGATGGCAGTGCAGAGGCAAACTGCAACTTCAAGATCAAGAAGCCCTTCTAGCACCGAGCAACATGGGTGGTCCGGCGGTGATCCCACCACCGCACCAATTGGTCCATTAAGCACGTTAGTGCACACACCCAGCTTAAGTGCGTCCCTGGGACAGCCCTTTGCTGCAGGACTAGGGTTAGGGTAAGGGAAAGGGTTAGGCTTTGGCTGTGTACAAGTGAAGCAGCCACTTGCCACGGCAAAGAAAAGCAAATTAATGGTAAGAAAAAGAGCAAGAGTTGAAGACCTAGAAGACTTCATCTTGCAATAGTATTGCTCAATTACAACTGTAACAAGTCTGTGTGAAGAGGGAGTAATTTGCGATGTTACATATAGGGGTTAAAAGTTAGGTGTACTTTAAGCCCGAGATTCAAGAATATTTGTCCTTAGTTTTAATGTTTTGTGAGAACCAGACATGTGAACCGACTAAGTTGTCTTTAGTAGCTGGCAGTACAAGTGAATCGACGTCAAATATGATAGGCTTTTCGATTCCCAATAGGAAAATTTCGCTGTTAGTTTATTTGAAACCATGGTGGTTTTCCACTTTTGCTGTACAGAAAGATCTTTACCCCTTGGCATGTGATCAGAGAAGCACTCCCGTGAACTTCATGGATCATGGCCTGTGATTGATTCCCACTGGTGGGGCTTGCTTTGGAATATTTGTTTATTTTTAAATGTATAGTATATGGACAAATTAGACTATGGAGAGTTGAATCTGATCTGGACTTGTCTTTCCTATATGATGATCCATTTGAGTTTATCCCGAATTGGGGTGTTTGACCACTGATCCCACTGCAAAGTTGGCCTTACTTAAGCCCTCAACCATTTGCTTGAGAGGTCTTAATAGTTACAGTTAGCTAGCTGGTACGGATTAAGGTAGTCTACAGTTCTGAAAATAACTGCATCATTATCATTCTTTTGAATTGTTTAAGTTTAATTTTTTAAATGATGATTTTATCTTTCAAAATCAAATTAACGCACTCCATTGGTGGATTTAAAACTGCACCCATTGAATTTACTTTGAAACCTCAGGGGACCTCATTCTTCTAAGAGCTTAGCAAATTTGATGGGTTAACGTTTATAGGTTTAAATGTATGCTATGCTAAGCTGTGTGGACAAAACACAAACAGTTAGAATTTGGTTGTATCCAGTCTTTTTACATTTGATTTTGTAAGAATTTGCTTTTAAATTTAATTGTGAATGCACAAGACTTTACAAATATATATATATATATATATATATATATTATTTTTGTTGCAAGAATAAAAGTCGAACATAACATTTTGAACCTTTAATGATAGTTTTATTGAATTGTAATTATGAATAAATTTACATCAAGTAATCTAGGTAATCTAATAAGTACATAAAATAGATGGTCTAGCAATCATATGCTAACATTTAATGGAAGAAATTACTTTAGTAACATCAAGTTTAATGAAGAAGAAGATGAATAAAGAGTTTGATGTGAATATCTTAAGCCAATTATGGAAGCATTTACTGCATTGATATACAAATCTAAGGAAGTTTCTATTATTGGAAGTGGGTTTGATCAATCAAAGTCCAAGTTGTTTCTCTAAATCAAAATTAGAAACAAAATTTGAGCAAAAGAATTAAAAAATAAAATTTATAAAATTTTAGAAATAGAATTGAAAGCAAATCATCTAAAAAATAAATAATGAGAAACAAAAATCTGCAACAAAATAGAAAACAAATTCAAAAATTCTGAAAAGTTGAAAACTAAGAACTAAAACCAATCAATATTTGAGATAAAATATAATCCTAAAATCCATAAAACATATAAACTATAACTACACAGAAACTTCAAGGAAATAGAAGTCTTCGAACTTATAAACAAAGCATTATAAATTTTTTATTATCTTCATTGTAATTTTTTTCGTTTTGTCATTATATGAAAGATTAAACTTTTTTAAATTGATTAGAAATGAAATTATGCACGCTCCTTGCCTCTTTAGAGTCTCTTAATTTTTATAAGACCGAAAAGCATGTGATTCTATAAATAAAGACAGACAAAAGTATGTAAAACACATCCCACTAAACACTAAAATGAGAAGTAGTTTGTGTTTAATTTCCACATATAAGTGATACCAATATTTGTAAGAAAAGTTAGGTATATAATTGTTTATGAATAAAATCAAAATGAATTATTTACATTAATTTTTTATTAATAATTAAGTTTTATAGATATAAAATAAAAATATTAAAATCATAAATAAAATAAAAGAATTTAAATTTTAATATTTTGTAAAGTAATTTATTTTAAAATTATTATTTTAAAGTATAATTTTTATTTGTTAAATTTGTGATAATTTTATTTTAGTTTAAATTTTGTTTTAACTTTAATTTATATTTTTAAAAAATAATTTTAAGTCAAGTTATTTTTTAAAATATATTTTATAAAATATTTTCTAGATATATATATATATATAATTATATTATTACATCAATTAAATCAAATACAAATTTTTGACTTTTTTTTGCTCTCTACCCTAATTCCTTCTTTAACACCTAATTACTAGTTATTATAAAAATATTTATTATTTAATTAAAAATTAGAATAACTTTTTTATACGTAAAATTTTATGTAAAAAAATATTAATCATAACGTAACTTCTTATACACTTATGTATGTTAATATTTATATTTTTATAATTATTTGAAATATATAACAAAAACATATGAAAGTACCTTTTATATATTTAATTTCACTTAAAGATATTAAGATTTAAGAGTTTCACAAGATTCATATATTAAAATTTTATTTTTAAACTTTTATAAAAAATTATTAGGCAAGTTCACCTTCTACTCGTACTACAAAACATAGTAAAGACATAAGATATGACTTACAAATGTAACATTCAATCTCACTTTATACATATCTTATGAATATCATCATCTACTTGGTAAATATTTTTTTTAATACCACCATAGTCTGTGTCTTTCATCTCACTATCAAACGGTGATGCATCAACATATAGTCCTAACTTACCATAAGGGAACAAGACTTTTGTTCAATTCAATTTACATACTCTTATGTTTTTAAGGATCACAAAACTTGATAGTTATTAAGATATATCATGTTTCACCGTTGCATACAACCCAAGCATATATAATATAAAAAAAATACTTATAGCATACTCTTTCATATTTGCAAGAATCATAAAACTTGATGAATATTAGAGCAATGTTATTATATCTAAATATATAAAAATTTACTTACACGTGAAGTACTTAGAAGTACATGGATTGAATAATACTTGGAAAGACTTTCACAATCAACTCTATACTAGAAATTTTTTTTCTACCTCATCTCACTCATAAATGAATATGCATATATACATATACACACTCGAACTCACGCACAGATATAAAGATCCACATGTGTACCCACACATTCACAAACCCCACACTATAATTAGCCACACACATCTAACAATTCTAATAATTATTAAAGCTCTCTATTTTTAGGGCATATCAAACAAAAATGAATAAAACAAGTTAACTTATCCTTACAATAGAACATAGTATTATAAGTCAATATGTACATTAAACTCTAAAAATTCTCGAAGATTACACTTTGCTCAAATAAGTTAAAACAAACAATATTATATCTTACCTGGTCAATTCAATAACTACTGGAGTCTCAAAGTTTCGAAAGAATTAACATGTATATCAATTTACACCAAAACTTTCATATTAAGAATTTCCAAAATCTAATGTCATCTTATTACATGTAAATATAAGTTAAAATTGAAGTTAAAACTAGCTTATCTTACCAATCTTTTACACACTTTTTAAGAAATTTAGAGTTTGAAGAAGAAGAGGAAACTAAACTGTCCAAGAAATTCTTGATTAACTTAAAATATACACCATTGATATCGAACACCTTTAGTTCAAACTCAACTCTAATTTTTTTTTTCTATAACCGTTAAACCTAAGGCATGCATGTTCTTCCATTGGTCATACGAATTAAAGAACTATTGAAAAGCTAATGCAATGATCCTAATCTTTTTCTTAACAAGATAGTAGAGAGATTTAAGATTTAGAAATGAGAATTTAGAGTTTAGAGAGATTTACAATGAAAAAAGAAGCTTAAAAGCTTTCAAGTTGAAAAGGATGAAGGATGAGAATAAAATATGAGAGAATGAAAGAAATGATATGTTGTTCAGAAAGGAAAGCAAGAAACTTTCCAAATGCTATTAACACCCACTTTATCACTATTATCACCTCCCTCTAGATTTTTTCACCGTTTGAAATGTATTCATCTTTCAACTCAACAACTACTAAAAACTAAAAAACTCCATATTATTTATGCTTTCTACACCCTTCATAACATATTATTTCCAGTTTTTAACTTAAGCTCACTTATCCCACTCTACTTAAATTTAAAACAAAATATAGCCGATAAAAGAAACATATATATACATATTAATTAAAATAAGGTTTCAAACATATATAATTTAAATTTATTTATCACTTTTTAATTACTTCATCCACTTATATTACATCACCTTAGAAAAGTTACAATTTTTGTTTTTAAAAATTTCTAAATAAAATCATTGACTAGATTATTTTTATAAACTAATTTTCAAAGTAGGTTATCTATTTTTCTTTCATTTTTATTTTTTATTATGAATTCCTTTTAATTTTTTTTAAAAAACAAGGAAACATGTCAAGCTTATATTTTATTACTGACGTGCCAAGCTTATGTTTGATTAATTGTGATAATATACCTTATTTTATTAACTAAATTAAGTACACTTATCGTAGATATTATGTTGCGTTTTTTTAAAAAATAATTTATTTACAACAAGTTTTTGAAAGTAACTTTAGTCTGGTTCTTTTCTATTTCAAAAAAATGCGAATACATCCATTTTCGTTTCTTTGACTCAGAAAATAGCGAAAATAGGGTTAAAATACGATCAAATGATATTTATTTTTATGTTTTCAAAGAGTATATTTTGAAAATAAATTTAACAATTATTTGTTTCATCTTTACTTTACAACTTTCAAAATTAGTTCTTATTAAACCGTTATTTAGTTTTTCTTATTTTGTTTTGAAAACAGTTATTCGATTTATCAGCTGGACTTTAGACTCTATGAATCTGAATGAAAGCTATCCTTGTAGACACACAAACTTAAAAAAGAAAAAGGGTGAGAGGCATAAAGAGGAATGGATATTTTCCATTTGTGATGTCAAGTGCTGCTTCATCTTCAAGTTAACAGTAGGGTTCCCATTGCAATCATTCTTCTCAACAACTTTTTTTATGCTTCAACATTTTAATGATATTTTGACGTAGATTGGGAAAGAAGAAGTGGTCCACACTGTACATATGTGGTTCAAAATGGATAACCATAATATGCAGTGTTGATTTTTAACCCATGACTATTTAGATACTTCGATTGTTAAAGTTGTCGATAATTCTAACGTTTATTGTTTTTCTCTGATACATTGGATAAAAGATGCCGAGTTACCATGTTAGTTGCCAACCTATCTTTCATCATCACCATCGAGGGAAAACTAAAAACAACCTCTTTGAAAATGGTACAGACAAATTTGGTTGAAAAGATACAGATCTAATAAGAACCATGCAATTGATTATCTAAACACGGTAGTTAGTCATTCAAATCAAATTATCAGACATATTTTTTTTTTTTGTATTTCCAACAAATTTGTGTAAAAAATAAATTTATTTTACATTTTTAAGTTGCAAAACTTAGAAAGAAAATTAATGACTAATCTTTAAGGTATTGAGATACATTTAAAATTAACACACTTCTTGATACATATTTATATAAAATAAAATTTTAATTCAACTACATTTAAATTAAAAACATTTAATTTAATCTTGATGAATGATTTAAGGGCATCATTACACTAAGTGTCATAAATTTAAAAACAGAAAGATATTTCTATTAGAATGTACTAAAATTTAAGACTCTCTTTATTAAAAAGACATAATGTGTTTAATAAACAATTTAAAGTGATCCTTTAATTAGAGGAGAAGTTGTAAAAATATTTAAAAATGATTTAGCATAATGGGAATTTATGAAAGTAAAACCTCACGTGATAACTCTTGCAAGGTAAATAGAGTATAAGTAGAAATGTATTTTCTATACGACATAAAGTATATATTTGTTTTTATATTTTTAGTAATTTCTTATAAAGTGTAATTTTATAGTTTCAATCACGAAAATATATTTATATAAAATATTGTAAAACTTGAACAATAATTAAATTATTAATGTTTTTATACTTTCAAGTATATATTATGCTAATTTTGACGAACATAAATGAAGTAGATATTTTCAAAATTTATTAAAATAACATAAATATATTTTATATGAAATAAAATTTTAATATAATAGCACATTTTTACGTTAAGTTATCCATTTCAAATTATTAAATATTTTTATTTTAAAAGGCAATAAAATATACTATAATATATTGATTATTTGATTATTAAATATAATTTTTATCGATCTTCTTAATGAATTAAAAAATATAATATACCTTATTCTTTGAACATTTTTTTTTCAAAACGAAACTAAATTTATTCTCTAAAAAAAATACATTATTCTGTGTATCACTGGGGTATTAAATAATTTAAAATAAATTTACGATTTTCTAAATATGTTAGGTCGAATAAAATATTTTAATCTAGTGAATTTAGATTAAATTATTATATGTCAAAAATTATTATTATCTTAACATAAGGTGAATTTAGAACATCTTTCAAATGAGTTATAATTAGAATTATAAATTTACAATTTGAACCTAATAAAATAATTTTATTAAAATATATTGATGTGAAATGAAATCTAAAAACTTAATTTTTAAATAAAATATAGAATTCATAATTTAATTTAAAACTCAATCATTTAAATAAAAAAAGATAAAATATATATTTTTAAATGAAAAATTTTAAAATAATATAAATTAATATAACATAACATAAAATAAAATAATATTCATTATTTTAAAAAAGTTTTGAAGAAAACTTTTTTTGAAACAAAAATAGGCATTGACAAAGGATATCCTATTGACATTGAGATCTTCGTCCTGATGAGTGCAAGCCTGTGGTGGACCCCACTTTCGTTAAGCAAGCCCGTGACTCTCTAATCTGTGACTCTAAGTTATTCTTAGAATAATTGCTGATTATTATATTATTAAAAAAACTTTACTTACTAGAAGAACCTCCATGTGAATGTGACTGGCCCCTAACACGTGCAAATCATTAATTTGTTTTTTAAAAATAAGGTTTAATAATTCATTTGATTTTTATAGGTTAACAAAATTTACTTTTCATTTTATATTTAAAAATCATTCATTTCCATTTTTTTACACAGATTATTATGGAATGGATTTATGCTTAAAACTTCAAGTCAATAATTGTATATTAATATAATTAAGCTGCTTCTCCAAAATTTAAGAAGTACAAAAATTTAAATTAATCAATGTAGGGCAACAAATTATCATGGAGACTTATGGGCTTCAGTGTCCAGGTTTCTATTCTAGGCCCTAAGTAGGCTTCTCTGTTTCCTTTTCAACCTTAAGATTTTCAATTCATTGTTTTATTTATGAAAATTGATTGTTAAACTATCATCAATCAGTCATAACAATAAATTATGAATAGTTGATAATCTGCTGAAATTTCATCCAACAAACAACCTTTGGCAAGTGAGATCACTGTTTTTGTTTAGCGGACAAAAAATATCTGTAACATAAAAAAAATATAAAAATATAATTAATTCGTTAAAAAATACATAATTACTATTCATCTACATCAAATTTAAAGAAAAGTAAGATTCATGTTTCTTCTTTTTCCATCATTTATTTCTTATCAAACACATTTTATTAGTATTTCTTACTTTCTTTTCCAAGATGTTCAAACAAGTTGCTTTTTTAAATGAATAATTTGTTCAAACAAATTGTTGAGAATAAAAAAGGTAATGTAGGTATTGAAATTAGGTTCAAGGGTTCCCACCTGTCCAAGTGTCTGATTACAAATTCATGAGATTGATTACATGTATTGCCTATCTTGAAAGCAACTGCAAAAGATGTCAATCAGAACAAAAAATTATTTTTAATAGATACTAACTAACAAGTGGAAATTGTAGGGTGTGTAGATAATAGGGTCGAAACAAAACAAAATAAAAATAATACAAAAGGACATGAAAAGAATTTAAATTAGCAAATGTTAATAGAAATAGTAAATAAAACAATCTAGCTTTTTTGTGCAAAGGTTCTTTCTGAGAGGTTGAGATTTGTTTTAACCATATTTAACATCGATTGGAATAAAGAAAAACATTGAATAACCATATTTTTTTTGTATTTTTCATTAATTCGCCTTAATATTCATACAAAAATAATTTTAATTGATAAAATGATATTCATCATGAAATTGCTTTACTTTTGCATATATATATATATATATATATATTATTAGAAAAAATAATAAAAGCAAATGTTAAGAACAAATTTACTAACGGATTTCAATTATTTTTTGTTGAATTTTTAAGCTTTCTTGTCAAAGATTTCAACTTTGCTTTTTGGAGTTGATTCTATTGTCGTTGATAGCATAAGAACGTCTCTGATTTTGAATTGCATTAGTTTTCTTGCTTGTGACTTATTTTTTTGGATTTTCCGTGAATATAATAAAGAAACTCTTTTTATTGTTATTGTTGCATGTTTCTAACATAAGAGACACTTTTTCATACTATAACGCTTTTTCTACGAGCACATTTCGGGATTTATTGTGGACAAATCAATGTAGAATGTTGTTGAATTGTGATGTTTTAATGATATAAATATATAGAGTTGGTCTGACTGACTTTACATGGAATTGACTTAGCTAAGATTACAAAGAGTTTGTCTTCAAAAACCAATAATAATGAATTAACATTCTTAAATTTAAAGTCCAATATACAAATTTATAATTATTTATTAATTAATATTAACTTTTGACTAACACTAAATATTGATTTTTTTTAGTGATTTATAATTTCGCATTCTTGAGTCAAATAGTTTAGCTATAAATTTTGTTTTCCTTTATTGCTTTTTTTGGATACTTCTACTCCTTATATCGTCTCTTGACCAAATTCCTCACTAAATTATGTTTGAAAGTCCAAAGTTTATGAAATCAATGTGGCTTTGCAAAAACTTTGTATTTTAGCTTAACTGTTTACAGCGCCATAAAAAATTAAGATGTATAAGAAGGCAGACATGTTAGGGAGCTTCATGCCCTTGCCACCAAATATTTCCATTTAAAAAGTAAAGTAGGCTTTTATTACTAAAACTAAGTCCAATGTAGCAAATCTATTAAGTTCCACAATAATTTTCACTTTGCCTCTCCACTTGATATTCTCAAGTATTCTTGTGTAAGCATCTTTAATCTCAACTTAAACACACGGTTATAGGTTTGGAGTAAGGACTTACTCTCAACATCTTAAACACAAACATCAACAATATAGCACTCTTTAAGATTCACTCCACTATCTAATATGCAACACTCGATCTGCTTCTTCTCGTGGAGGTCTTATATATTTATAGGTTCTACTTTTTTATATATGAAAAAAACTAGTTTACAATGTTACAAAGTTCTGTTGTGAGAGATTTTGTAAAATAATTAGTCGTTACAATGTTACGCACACTTTAATGCAATAATAAAATGAAGTCATCAATTGATAGTTTGATAAGATAAAAAAATCTGACATATATATCTTTCACTTTAGGTACTTGGCTGCTTGTATAGGAAGACAAAAATGCTTATGTGCCAAATAACAATGCTTTTTTCCTTTCTTTGTTTTGAGTTTGTCTTGATATATGTAGTACACAGTTTTCATTTGACTTTAAAGCATTGATCCTATAGAAACTTCGTACTTATATATATCTTTATAAATGAAATCATTAAAATTAAACGCAGTCCGTTTATTATATACATGATCAATTATCAATTAGTTTATATAAGAATATATAAATTTATTTACCAATTATAATATTCAAATCATGTTTTTTTATGCATAAAAAAATCATGATTCAAGCATGTAAATCACGTATAAATAATATAATTTTATGTGAATCATGTCAAAAAAATATCGGACAAACTAAACTAATTTACGAAGTATGTGTTTCCTAGTTTGAGATCTCTTCTAGTCGAGAACGTTGTCGGTGCTCATGATTTATAATTTCAATGCAAATTTAAATTGATTAGTTAAATTGCATTCTTTAAAAAGTTCATATAAATTAAGAAGATGTATTAAATTTGATATAATGTATACCAATGCTTAACATATAGACTGTACTTTTTTAAAAACTGGAATAAATAGAAACTTAAAGTTAAAAATTAATTTTGATTTTTAAAATTTAAAAGTCTCTGAACCAGAGATAAATAAACAGATTTACATAAGTATATATTTAATAAATCTAAAACTCAAATAAGTAAATTTCATATACACCTCTAAATCATGATTTAAGCTTGCTATACGCTATTAGTGACTATCTAACTAAATATTATTAACGTATCTTATTCCACGTGCAAAAATAGATTTGAAAATAGTAATATTTTGTAGATATTTATGCGTCTATCATTCCATAGAGAGAGACGGAAATAAAGCAGAGAAATAATAAATGAAATTAGGATATGCGGTGTAAAAAGACAATGATAAAAATAAGGAAAATATTTTTTGAGCATCCTAAATGCTAATCTAGGTTTAAATAGAGACATAAATAAAAGGAAAAGGCTAAATATTATAATATGTTGGAAAGATAAAAAAAAATGAATAAGGTGTTTGTAGAGTTTAGGTATCCAAAAACCCTGCTGAAAAATTGAGGTATGAATTTGAAATACTCGTATTATTATACATCCTTTAAAAACAAATCTGCATATTCATTGATCCTACGGTGGAATCGAGTGGTTCACAGGTGCCAAAACTTTACCCTGGATTCTCCGCCGTTGAATTTGAGACCCACAACACCACCTCACAAGCATCCAAAACCTAATTCAAGGTGGTTTCTCTGCCAGCTAAAACCCTTCTCTTAAACCCGTTTAACTATTTTAATAATTATAATTACTTCCGTAATTTGTTCTGAAACAATTTGCCCTACTTGCATTCCGAAAACACTATATAAACCACCTTTCACTGCCAATAACTCATCCCCACAAACACTCTTCTCTTTTGTAGCTACATTTAGCTGAAAGAGTTTTAAGATGGGTTCCAAAACTCACTCTTCCCTTGCTCTTTTCCTCATACTCAACATCCTCTTCTTTTCCCTTGTCTCTGCTTGCGGGACATGCCCTGGCTCACAGCCTAAGCCAAAGCATAAGCCTGTGAATCCAAGTCCTTCACGTGGCTCCGGTGGTTACGGTGGCCCGGGTGGTTCCGGTGGCTCGGGAGGTTCCGGTGGCTCTGGTGGTTCGGGTGGTTCGGGTGGTTCTGGTGGATCTGGTGGTTCGGGTGGCTCTGGTGGTTCGGGTGGTTCTAGTGCCACATGCCCCCGTGATGCACTGAAACTAGGAGTGTGTGCCAATGTGCTAAACGGGTTGGTGAACGCCACCTTGGGTCAGCCACCAGTGACCCCTTGCTGCACCCTCCTCAATGGTCTCGTTGATCTTGAGGCTGCAGTGTGTCTCTGCACTGCCCTTAGAGCAAACATTCTGGGCATCAACCTCAACCTTCCCATCTCCCTCTCCTTGCTTCTCAACGTTTGCTCTATACGACCACCACGTAATTTCCAATGCTCCTAATCGTGGCCAATACACAAGTTGGTGCTAGTTCTGGCTTTGTGTGTCTTATTTTCCAGATTTCATTGATCGTGGTACGATTCTAGTACGTGCATGGATGGTTAACTCCTCGTTATTCTGTCGCTTTAATTAGTGTTTGTTTTGTCAGGAGAAGTGTCGCATTAAATAAATTCCCAACGCTTTCTTATGTAAAGCGAAAGGAATCAAACATGATAGTGTTATTTATTTGACTGATCGATAAATGATTAATGTTACAAACACCTTATTTTATTGCCGCCTTCGAATGTTGTCTTTTTGGTGAATGAAAGGATTAGCTGGCTCATCAGAAAAATTACTTTCCCTTTAGAACTTCTGTCCAACACCCAACAATAGGGCACTGCGAAAAAAATAATAAAAACGAATAGAAAGCAAACACAGCCATCGTCTCTGCAACGAGCCCGTGACTAATGTACTTTATCACTCCACGTGCAAGAACTATTATTTTACATTTTATTTAACTCTGAATAATAATAATTATCGATTTATGGCTTTAGGCCAACTGGTTCATTTGACTGTGTTTGGTCCATGATCTACATCTAGATTAAAATTATTTTGAGTAACTTTATTTCACATGAATATAAAGACTAAAATCGCGAAACCAAATATGGAATACATTGTGTTGTGGCTACTTCCAAACTTATGTCTCTCAGTGTAACAAATTAAGCAAAAATGCACATCTGAACTTTGTTCCACTCCTACAAATGGTCCTTAGCTCCACTTTTGCTCACTAGCTATTAAAGATTAATTCATTAACCACAATAGATTGTTGGTTGGACAAATTCCATTTACATTCAGCAATAAAATCAAGAATTTCTTGATTTTGGTCCAATGTTTGTTTGATTTATTGAGGAAATAATTTGGAGAGATTTGAATTGGCTAGAATGAATGGTTTATATAATTGGCCATTTAAATGTACTATTCCATACCCCCAAAACTCTGAAACCATTTAGTGCATTATTACTTTTCTTTCCAGTTGTCTTGAACGTATGTCACACTGATTTAATTATTTTATTTTAGGAAAAGGTATTATGGGTAAAGTATTCATCAACACCTCTTATATATTTAGAGAAAAAATAAAATAAATAAATTATAAATTTATATAATATATAATATAATGAGAAAAGAAAAAACAAAATTAGATTATAATTTTTTGTGTGTGTATTTATATATATATATATATATATATATATATATATATATATATATATATATTTTTT
>Ga0209489_101149_pt1 | contig 53777 bp, 36 predicted proteins | sample SiratrowhiteBW_FD_187527 | JGI IMG/M metagenome (GOLD analysis project Ga0209489, IMG submission 187527) | Root nodule microbial communities of legume samples collected from California, USA - Siratro white BW (SPAdes) (version 2) | ecosystem: Host-associated > Plants > Roots > Nodule | place...
ATTTTTTTTTTTTTTTTTTTTTTGAAAAACGTACAAATGTTTTGTATTCGATACCATCCAATTCGAATAAAATCATTATTGATGAAAACAAATTAATATAAATAGTTAAGATTATTATGCAGCCAAAACTGAAAATTTAACATTGTGGATTAAATTATAACAAATTCTCATTAGTTTATGACCACTCAATGATATTGATAGCAACTTTCTGTTAATTAAGATAACGAATTCTTTTTAAAATGTTGATTTGATAAGAAGATGAAGAGTAATGCAGGGCTTTTTGAAAACGACAACCAGAATAGATAGTTGATTAGGTACGTATTGAAGTGTTTCATGTAAGATTGCAATAATATTTCTTGTGTGTGATGACACAACATGACAAAGATTCAAAACACGTGTAGCAAAATTGAAGGCAAAGTCATGAAGCTTTGGTTGATGAAAAGGGATATGTGAGTCACAAAATGAGAAGATAATGTTCCCCTCACTTTCAGCAAAAGAATAACAATTTTTATTTTGATTTTCTTTTCATCATCTCTTAAACCTTAACTTGTTTTTATAGGTTATGTGAAAACATCACACACATCCACAAACACATGGTTTCTTCTAGAAAACCTAAATAAAAAGACTTCCACTCACCATAATCTAACTATTTTCTGAATTAGTTTCCAACTCATATAAAAGTTAATGGGAGCGATAAATAATTAATTATATGTATGTGTTTTTAGTAAATTTTGTAAAAAAAACATAATCTTATAAGTATTTGAGAAAAAATAAATAAAATACTATTAGACATTTCATCTTTCATAAATGATTCACCATGAATTTTTGGATTAGATTATATGAATTGAATATTAGTGTTTGCAAATATCTTTATAAATAAATATATTACTCAGATAAGTTTTATTCGAGATTGATAAGCAAATAGCAAAAGAAATAAGGAAAATGCAAATTAGATGTATAAGAAAGTAATAGAAAACGTAAAAAATGTCTAATGTAAATAATTTAAGCATATAAATTTTAGAAAAGTCGATGAAAATAATAAAATATTTGAATTTATATCAAAGGCAGATTAAGAATTCATGCATGAGTTTGATAAGAAAGTTAGGACAAGAAAAATAAAAGAAAATTCTAACATTTAATGTATATTTTTTGTTATTTAGAACTTTTTTTAGTTACATGTTTAAAATATATATTCAAAGACATTTAAATCTCAATAGAAGAAGAAAGTTTAAGATAGCGGAGAGTAAAAGTAAAAAATATTAATAAATATCATTTCGTCATTAGATTACTCAATAAACCCTATTTGGAAGAAACAGTTTCACCTTCATAATTTTTTTTTATTTTTTTCATAACTTAATCAACTTTTACAAGTTTTTTTTGGAAGAGTGTTTTAGAATAAATTTTAATAGTTTGAAGAGGCCGTTCCGTATTGATAAATCTTATTAGTGAAAGGTTTGAATCAGTTAAATTGCTAATTTTGAATTATGTATTTTAGAATTATTTATTCTGGAATCAATATTCTTTAAATGTTTCTAAAATAATGAAGTTTTTACTCTATTGTTTTGCACTCTTTTATATATATATATATATATATATATATATATAAAACATCTTCAATATATTTTTATATTTTTAATAAATATTTATAAATAATTAAATGAATGTGATATAAATGAAATCATAACTTCAACATTATTCTAAATAACTCTAAAATCAATATTATGAAATTTAGTTTAATTCAATTTTATAAAATGAAATTGCAATATAAAATCATCACTATATATATATATAGTGATGTCTAATCGACTTGTTCAAGGTAGAAAATATTTTTTAAAAATGTAAAGTTTTTGAAAAGACATTTATGTTATTCAGGAAGGTATAAGAAGAGGAAAAAGTTATCCCAAGTCGGTCGTACAGCAGTTCCATGCTTATACGAAACAAGGTAAATGCAACCCTTTTATTTTAATCACTGAGATAAACAAGGAAAAGAACCCTCAGACGTTTGCCTCCGTACCACCAAAGTCCAACTGACATTTTAGGTACACAGACACCAAGTTTATCCATTAAATCTTCTAGGGCACTTAATTAGAAACTCTAAAAAGATATTTTTCTAAAATTATAAAAAAAATTTAAAAAAATTAATTGAGTATTGTGTATTTTATATATCTTTCTCAAGTATTTTGAAGACGGTTGTTGGGTCTGTGCTGGTATATAATTTTACTAAGAGAGGGCAATGTGAGGGAGACAGGTGAAACAATTATGGCTAACAGAACTAAGATCACAATAATTGATTTATGATTGACGTCACAGCACAAGTTAAGGATAGGTGGCTGTCCCATTTGAAGACGATCGTTTAAAATGGATGAATAAGATTCAACTCCAAGGGTGGGAGGAAGAAAAGAATGGTTGTGAAAATAATGACATGACAAGGAATTAGTTGAGACAATCGTAGCGTATAGAATACTGACATGATCATACGAGGCAGAGAAACTCTTTTCTCCCTTCCTTTTCACCCACAACAATCAATTCAGGAAATCTATTCCAGTAGGATCTAGATCTCACTATGCATGTGGTAACTTTCGGAAGGGAACAGAAGTAACTGTTTATACAGACGAACCCGAAGTAAAAGCTAACATGATAAATTTTATTCATCAGAGGTTAACCCATCCAAAGGTTGTCCATTTGGAGTTTTCAAGTTCACACAACCGCGATCAGATTCTAGAAAGTTGTCCTGAAGGTTCAAATTAAATATTTGTTCTTCAAAACAATAGAGGTAAAGATAAACTACCTAATCACAGGTTCCACTACACAAACTTCCAAGCTCCTTCCTAGGTGAATGTGTGAAGGACTAGTCTGACAGCAAGAAGCTGGAGGCCGCTACTGGAACAGAATCAGTCAAATAATGGCCAGCATTTGGCTGGTGTTATTGAGGAATGTCGCTATTATCGCCAGGTACCAGGTTGTCACTTTGGTGATCTGTTTCTTCTTTGGCTTCAGACCTGAGAAACATTTGGACCGAAGTTAACACAGTACTTATATAACGCAACACAAATATATAAAGTGAATCCAAGTATGCAGCAACTTACACTATTCGTCTAACAAATTGTCCCCTAATACGAGGCCGCTGTTCTGCTAGTTTTTTCCTGCTATGATATCGAACCTGGAAAAGGAATGGAAATTTCAGAATATTGAAACAGGTCAAATTCATGCCGACAATATAACATCTCGTGCTTATTAATGATGAGGATCAACTCATTGACGCAAACATAAACATACAAGTCATACAAGGCAAGTAACTCCGGAAGTACAATTAAGCCTTATTCTAGTAGTAGGTTAACTTGAGAAGTAAATATATTTATTTTATATAAAGAGAAAATAATTTGATAAGATTGCAGATATATAAAATACACAGGATGTAGAGAAGATCACTAGACCATTCATTTATGGAAATTATGGGAATACAATGACCAGGGCATAACCACAACAACGCTCAACTTGACAAAATCCATATCCAATAAAGATCTTCAACGAATATATTATAACCATATAATTTAAAATAGATTACCCTTTTCTCAAAGCATCTTTCTTTTCTCTTTTGACGAAATTTGGTCAAAGCAGCCTCTCTCAATGCAAGTCGTCCATCATCTGCCATATTCCCAATGTTTCTCCTATCAATGCCACCAACTCCAATGCTCCCAGCAGCCACATTGCCATTTTCCACATTTACTGTCCGCAGTGTCAAGGTTCCGTCCTGTCCATTGCTCCCATGATCACTCTCCACAGCATTTCCATATACTGTGTAGTTCGCAGCATTACTTTCTGCTGGTCCTCCAAATGCATTTGATGATACACATTGCTGAGGAGTGTTGGTTGAGCTTTTGAGTAAGAGATCATGATCTGATTGGAGATCTATAGCAGCTTTATGGGAAATGTGATTATAATGGTGAAGCTCATAATGAGTGTGCTCGACTTGGAATTCATGTTCAGAGCCTCCCACTTGTCCTCTAACAATTTCCATATATTCTTCCTGGGCAAAAGTTTTCTTCCGAGATGAAGACATACTATTGTTAGGTAAAGTTTGGAGTTCAGAGGAATTAAATGAGCCCATCCCTCTTACAGACTCTGGCATCTTGTCAAAAGTACAATGTTTGGTGCCAAGATATGTATTAGTGGAGGCCATGTCATTGATGTTGTTGCTCCCATTAGATTGTTGGTTTGGAGGAGTGACATTTGAGTGAGATGGAAAGTTTTGTATTATCTCTGCATTCGGTGCAGCTGAGCCATTGGCTAGTGGAGAACAGCTTCCTACATTTCCGGTTTGAGCCTGATAAGAAGCAAAGAAAAACATAAGGCTTGCCCAAAGATTAAGCCTTTGTTTAGTCGAGGGAAGAGAAATGTGTGGAGAGAAATTAATGGAAAAAGAAAAAAATGGAAAGAGAGTGGAAACAGAAATTTTATAGATAAACACGTTTGATTTGAAAGAAAAATGCATAAAAGAAAATGTTTTTTAAGAACTAACCTATTTACCTCAGATATTTTTTGTTTATTTCTTTTCCATTTCAAATGATTTAATCTATTTTATTTTCCAGTTCAATTTATTTAGTCCATTATTTTTCATAATAGACCAAGCTCCACCGGAACTGCTTGGGGTGGGTGCAAGCTGAAGCAGCTCTTAGAAAAAAAAAATAGGCAGTTGCTCCTAACAAAAGTCACTGGTGGTAGGAAGGAAAGGGACAAAAGTGCCATTTCACCAGTTCATACGAGCCATTTCCTCTCCTTTCTTCCCCTTCTCACGCAGAAAACAGTGTATGGGGCACACGTGTATTTTCTTTTTTCATCTTTCCTCACCTTTCTCCTAAACCAAATCACCACATTCTTCTCATTTCTTTCCCTTTCTTTCTTTTCTATTATATCAAACAACACCTAAGATTTGGTGATAAACACTATTCTCCAGGTAAATGGTACTCAGAATCAGCTTGCCAACTCCACAGAAATAACTAAGACATATAAATCATGTTCATATCATTTCTTTGTATTGGGTATGATAAATTTTTGTGATGATTCACGGTGAGGAGTAGACAGTCAGACAAGTTGATGAGGTGAGTGGGATGGGGGACGTAAATGAAAATCATGCAACTCAAAAATCTTAATTTCAACACAATATATAAAGTTGTCAAAGGACCGAAGAACATCATCACCTGGTTAGCAGAAGAAGCAGTATTATATCTGCACAATGAAGATAAATGTTATGTATGTAATGCAAACAATATTTGCTTCCATTAGAACTTAGTTATGCTGTCAAATTTCCTCTTACTTTGAGAATGCTGACTGGTCTGAATGTCTCAACAAATTGCATTCTTCACCCGTGACATTTTTAGCATCTCTTACTTCTCCCAGCCTTTTCAAAGTTAGTTCCAGGGATGGATGCTCCTTGGGGCAACGGTTTTCTTTTGTTAGTGAGAATCCAGAAAACCCATTTGGAGTGTTTAAGTCTCTGCTTTCAGCCTGTGGACTATTGCTATCAGTAACATCAATAACATTCATAGTTTGATTTTCTTGTGTCCTGGTTTTACCACCATTGTATTCCAGTTGTCCATTTTCACAGGCATTACTCTGTCCTTTAACTATCTGCATATCATCAACATCAGACATTTTATTTGCCCCTTTACCCGTTGGATGGTTAGACAGTCCCTCAAGTTGATGCTCTAGTTGCATATTCAAAGATATTCCAACAGCCAAGTCCTTGCCCATTGCAACATCATCTGGAAAGAAAATAACTAGGTGGTTTATTCGGGATATATCCAAATCCATACAGACAAGTCTAAACAATAGATACTATCAAGGCATACCAAGATGATCAATAAGTTCAAGGCACTCTTTTTCTGTTGCATGCACCCATCTACTACTAACTTTTTCAGTCTTTGTTTGCATCACTTGGGCACAAGTGCTATCAGGGGTATCAAACAATTGTTTATGAGGTGAAACTGGATGAGGACTACCAACTTGAGCCAGACATTTAGTCCACGAACTCTACATAAAACGGGAGCTTTATGTAAGGGGCAATCACACAGAGAAGTGCACAATTAAGTGAACACGTGGTTAACAATTTTTTACAAAAACAATTTAATGAGAATCGAGAAAAAGCACAGAAATGAAGTGACAAGACATGAACCAGAATAGCAAAGCTACCCATTCTTTGTCCCAAGCTTTAGTTAGGCATAACAGCAAAAGGAAGTAATAAACATTATCATATTATACATCAAATGTTATCATAATAGCAACAAAAATGATGCATGTGTTCCAGTCCAACCATGAGCACCAAAGACTTTTCATAAATTGCACATGCCATAAAATTTGGCCCTCCTTGTTTTAACTAACACCTTTATTAGAAACCGACCAGAAATTGCTTCAAATTAGCACACATCAAATGCTCACAAGAGTCCCAAAATGGCTGTTCTGTAGGAAAGCAGATAATTTCCCAAGTTACAATGCAAAATATATGTTCTAACATTTTTTACAAATAAAAACCGGGAAGAAAGAGTGAGGTGGGGCCTACAGTTCATGCCTATTGTCAGAATCACTTGAAATATGTTGGAGAAAATATTTCCTTGTACAGATTTAATTACATTCCATAATTAAGAGGATAGGCTGACCGTATTTTATATTTATTGTACAGGATAATTGACCCTAAATTATAGGGATAGATTGTATCTATCATAAGTTAGGAGTTTCCTTAAGTTTTTTGCATTCTATTTAATAGCAATTGCTCTTCTATGGATATTATCAAACACAGTTTTTCTGACATGGCATCAATATTCTAAAATCCTTGGGAGCCTCTATAATCTCCTGCACAGCCTATATTACTGCAAATCCCTGTGCAACCTGCATTGCTGTCTTTCTTCCGCCACAAATCCCTTTCTGTCTCCCTCTGTATAATATTCAACCGCTCCAAACCTTAAATGGTCTCACTTTGTCCAAACCTTCCTAACAGGGAAGGGCAAATCAGTTATCTCAATGACAACCCTCCAAAGTCTTCAGATCCCAAATTTGTAGCATGAGACAAGGCAGACGTGAATGTCCTGTCATGGTTGTGGACTGTTTATGAAGACAACTAAGGAGGTACGGGATAGCTATTAAAAAAATTATTCCAAAGTTGGTGATGCTGTCCAAATCTGAGATTAAGATGAGAATCTCCAATACAAAACAAGAGAATAACTCGGTCAGTGAGTATGCCCATACACTACAAAATCTGTGGTAGGAGTTAGACCATTATGATCAATTTGAAGCAAAATGTAATGAAGATGCTGACCTACTCAAACGCTACAAAGAGAAACACAGGATCACTAAGTTCCTAAGAGGATTAAACAATGAGTTTGACCCTGTTAGAATTCAACCTATCATTCGATGAGACAGCGGATGTATTTTGGGCAGAAGAAGCCTGTAGAGGGGTAATGTTAGAACCCCAATCAACTGAAGTTCTCCCTTGGTTGTACAAAACAAGGGGAGGAAAGTTAGACAAAGGCAAATCACTTCACCTGGAAGAACTTGCAACATTCAAGACAAGTGCTATAAACTTCACGACAAACCTCCAAATCCAAACCAGAACTGGAGAGCTAAAGGAAATCAAGGTGGAGGACTAACTGAAGTCCATATGGCACAACTAGGCTCGGTAGAATGCAATTCTTCACAACCTGCCACAGAATTCAACACAAAGGAGACTAGAAAATTAAGGGGGTTGTTGGGCACACTAACAAAACCTGCAGACCCAGGTAGCTGCTTATGAGCATTTGCAGGTAATATTCCTTAATCCTATGCATTCAATGCCTTAAATTCCCCTAAAGAAGGTGTTTGGATAGTTGATTCTAGAGCCGCAAACCACATGGCTCGATCATCTATTGGGTTATATCTTGTAGACCTTGTCTAAGCAACAAAAAATTTGCACTTGCAGATGGAACTTTCATTACAATTGCTAGAAAGGAGATATTATCATAAACTAGAATCTAATTTTGAAGGATGTTTAGCATGTGCACAAATTACCTACCAATTTGATTTTTATTCACAAGCTTACAATAGATTTACACTACTTGGTGCCTTTTAATCTTATTCAGGATCAAGGAATGGGGAAGATGATCGGACTTGCTAAGGAAGACAATGGACTCTACCTTCTAGAGGATGCCAATAGGATGAGTAGGACTAAAAATCAAATTCCTTTGTCTTTGTTGCTGGAATCAACCCTCTCCAATATAGAAAAAAAATCTAGTTTTACCACCTCGTTTAGGTCACCCATCATTTAGTACCCTAGAGATTATGTTCCCTAATTTATTTTAGAAAATTGACATAGGAATGTTTCATTGTGATACTATGTGAATTTGTAAAGCACAAGTATTGACTTTCCCTCTAACAATAAAAGAATGATTGTTCCCTTTGTCTTAATATATAGTGATATGTGGGGACCCTCTAATATTCCTATAATACTTGGGGCTCGTTGCTTTGTCATATTCATTAATGATTACACTCAAGTGTCATGGGTTTTTCTCTTGAAACAAAAAAGTGAAGTTAGCCAAGTTTTAAAAAACTTCATCAATTTGTCCCTTGGGTCTTTGGTTGTGTATCCTATGTCAATGTTCGTTCTAGTAAGGGGGAAACTTGATCCTAAGCTATTAAGTGCATATTTATTGGCTACTCAATTACCCAAAAAGCATACAAATGTTACCACCCTACAACAAAACAATTTCTTGTGTCTTGAAATGTCACCTCTGATGAAAATATACAATATTTTCAACCTCATCTTCAAGAGGAGATCTCATGCATTGAAAATAAGGATAATTTGTTCTTATCAGTAGTTGTCTCTCACTTCCAAAATTAAGTCTACTCCTGTTCTTTCGCCTATACATTAAAGCCCAAATATAATTGGAGAACAAACTCAAAGTTCTACCCATCCACTCAAAATATACTCGTGAAGGAGAACGTTTGTTATTCAACCACCACAAGTCCATGATTCTAAACCTGTGGTTGAAATACCTAACATTAGTTAAGAGCAAAATATTTCAGCCATTGAAGATCAGGATCTTCCAATTAAAATAAGGAAAGGTGCTCGAGCATGTACTCAAAAGCCAAGGTATGCATTGGCACACTTTGTGTCCTATGACAAACTATCTAGTAATCACAAAAGCTTCCTTGGTCATCTAAATACTCACTATTCCAAATGTTGATAAGGCATTGACTAGTGAGGATTCAAAAAGTGCTATGAAGATTGAAATGGTTACTCTAGAAAAGTACAAAACTTAGGAGTTAGTAGATCTACCTAAAGGGAAAAATAGCTAAGGGATATACTCAAACATATGGGACTGATTACCTTGAAACTCTTTCAATTGTTGCAAAAATTAATACTGCTAGAATTTTGTTGTCTCTAGCAATTAACTATGGATGGAGTTTGCAACAATTTGATGCCCATAAATATCTTTTTGCATGACAATCTAGAAGAAGAAATTTACATGGAGGTCCCACCTGGGTTTAAAGTCGAGGATGGAAAAATGTGTAAACTAAGGAAGCACTCTATGGATTGGAACAATCCCTTAGAATATGGTTTGGCAGATTTAATACTGTAAAGAAGCCTACAAGGTACAAGTAAAGCCTGGGTGACCATACACTATTTATTAAGCATTCAACTTCAAGGGGAGTTACAACATTAATTGTCTATGTAGATGACATTGTGAAGATTGACTCAATAAAATCTTGTCTAAAAGTTCCTAGATTGTCCAATGTTGATATGCAACTTCTATCATATGTGATAGATGGTCTTAGTAAATTGTATAGTCTATTAACATTTACTTAGGCCTAATCGTCTAGTGAAACCGTTTAAGTGACCTTTCAGCTCAGTATGAGACGCACTGGTCACGTGTCTTCTTCATTAGTCTAGGTGTATTTCACTTGAGTTAGTTATGATAATATTGTTATATAAATAGGACCTTTGTATCATCAATTCAGTCTAAGGTTTGAATTGTATTTGAATGAGAGTTCGCAATGAGAGAAATTATAGTGAATTCTTATGTGGATTCATTAACACTCGACTGAACCACAATATTTCTGTGTTATTCCTTTTTGTTCTCCCTCTTACATTTCCCTTCTACCTACTACATTTGCAGGTTTCTCTATTATCGTTCTCTGCTCGTGTGGTAGATGCTTTTGTAGTGGATTTGTCTGAGCTAATTCCTTACAAACTGGTGTGGTGAGCGTGGAATCAATCATTATGAATTTTGCAAAGTATATGGCTAAGAAATTCATTGGTATGAACATCGGATTGTGACTGTTGAAGTTGCGTGCTTTTATAGTTCAATAAGGTCCCTTTAAGTTTTGAAAAGTAAATCCAAGCTTGATGCATTCATGACGGAGAAGGACAAGAAAGTGTTGATAGAGAAGGCTCATAATGATTGTTCTTAGCCTTGTTGATAAGGTGTTGAAGCAAGTTTTGAAGAAGACCACAACAGGACTATAGACTAAGTTTGAGAGCTTGTACACTACGAAGTCCTTGGTGAACTGTCTATATCTGAAGTAAGCATTGTACTCATACAAGATTATTAGTGAAAAGGCAATTAGTGAACAACTGGATGAATTCGACAAGTTGATCATTGATCTGAAGAATATTGATGTGTAGATTGATAATGAGGATCAAACATTGTTGTTGTTGTGCTTGTTGCCTAAGACGCATACATTTCAAGGAAACTTTGTTGTGTAGCAGAGAGATTCTCTCTCTTGTGGAGGTTTAGGTTGCTTGGAGCTTAATGTGGTTGAATGAGAAGTATGAACTTAAGGCATATGGTAGCTAGAGGCTTTACTCAGAGAGGAGTTGATTATAATGATATATTATCTCCTGTAGTAAAGCATAGATTATTTCGAAACTGTTAGTCATGGTTGTTGAGCTTAACCTTGAACTGGAACAAATGGACGTTGAGACTATGTTCCCATATGGAGACCATCTACATGAAACAACAAAAGGATTTGAAGTAGGAGACAAGAAGGATTATGTTTGTAAGTTAAATAGATCCTTCTATGGTCTAAAAGAATCCCCAAGGCAATGGAACAAATGTTTCGAAGAGTTCATAGCAAGAATTGCCTTTGAACGTAGCAAGTATGACACTTGCATCTACTTCAAGTTTTTAGCAAGAGGTCATTTCATTGTATTGCTATTGTATGTAGATGACATTTTTAGCAAGAGGTCATTTCATTCTATTGCTATTGTATGAAGATGACATTCTAATAGCGAACAATTTTAAGCTTGAGGTGCAGAAGGTTAAAACTAATCCCTCTCAGGAATTTTGATAGAGATCAAATGTGAATAGTTACTGATCTGAGCCTGCAACACAATGTTGAACTTTGCTTCAACCTATTGAAAATGTAACGTGGAATGCGATTATATCGTGATATGCTACCAAAGGAAAAGAAAAACATATGTATATATAATTATAATAAAATATAAGTTGAATAACGAGTTTGAGATGAAGGACCTTGGAGTTGCTAGGAAGACTTTGTTAATACAGTCATTAGACAATGTGACTTGAAGCGTCTATGTGTATCAAGAGACCTATCTCAGAAAAATCTTTGAGAAGTTTGGTATGACAAACTTAAAACTTGTATCCACACCTCTTGTGTCTCAATATAAGTTAAGTGATAAATAGTCTCCTAAGATAGTTGAGGAACAATGTTATATGTTCAGTATTCCATGTGCCAATATAGTTGGTTCTGTCATGTAGCCGATGGTTTGCATACGCCCTTTGGAAGGTTCATGTCAAATATTGGACGAGCTCATTTGCAAGGTCTTCGGCAAATTCTTCGTTACTTGGGATCACTTGGAAGAGTTCTAGTTTATGGTTGAGCTAGAGCTCCAAGTGTTTGATATGTAGCTTCTATCATGTGATAGATGGTTTCAATACATTGTCTAGTTTCTTAGCATCTACTGAGAGCTATGAGAGAAACTATAAGTTGTAATCTTAGACAATAGTAAATTCTTTCGTGGACATTCATCATAGTTTATTAACACTTCAATTGAACCACGTTATTTTGTTTGATTCTTTCTTGTTTCTCCTCTTATGTTTACCTTCTACTCACTACGTTTGAGAATTTCTGTTATTTGTGTGGTACTTGCTTTTGTAGTTAATATGTTTGAGCTAAATCTAAATATAGTTATAACTAAAAAGGATCACGTAGGAATGGAAGCCTTAAAATGTTTGATAACAAAATTTGAAAATAAGGAGTTCGATAAATTGATATATCTTTTAGGCATTGAAGTGACTCATTCACATCATGGAATTCACATCTTCCAACAAAAATGTGTTGGATTTATTGGTTGAAACTGGTAAGATCAGGAAACATACCTATTGAATAACATCACAAACTTAGTGAATCAATTGAAAATGTAACCGTGGATAGACAATCTTAAAAAGGCTAGTTGGAAAATTGATCTACTTGTCTCACAGTAGGCCTGACATTGCCTATGTTGTAGCAATTGTAAGTCAGTTCATACATAATCTAAAGGAGACTCACTTAGAGTTGTCTATTGCATTCTATAGTACTTGAAAGGAACTCCTAGAAAAGGAATTTTATTTACAAGGGGGAATGAGATAATCTTAGAAGTCTACATAGACACTACTATGCTAGACTGTAGATGATTGAAGATTTACTTCGGGATATTGCTCTTTTCTTTAAGGAAATTTTGTGGATGATAGAAGAAACAAAATGTTGTGCAAGGACAAGTACGGAAGCAGTCTAGAGCAATGGCCTTATGGATTTGTGAAATTCCATGGTTAAAGATAATTTTAGAAGACATGAAGATTGATTGGAAGAAGCCTATGCAACTATATTGCAATAACAAATTATTAATACATATTATGCATAGTCTAGTACAACATGACAAAACTAAACATGTTGAAGGAGACAAACACTTCATAAAGGAGAAGTTGGAAAATGGGACAATTCTTAAGCCATTGGTATCCTCTGGAAATCAACTTGTTGATGTATTGACAAAAGGGCTAACTGGTGCTACATTACAGTCTATTGTTGGTAGGTTGGGAATGGATGACATCCACTCACCAACTTGATAGAGAGTGTCAGAATCCCTTAAAATATTCTGGAGATAATATTTCCTTGTACAAATTTAATTACATTCCATAATTAAGAGATTTAATAACATTTCATAATTAGGATATGTTGACTGTATATTTTATATTTACTATATGGGATCGTTGACCTTGAATTATAAGGATTGATTGTGTCTATCCTATATTAAGAGTTTCCTTAATTAAGTTTTTCTATTCTATGTAAGAGCAATTGCTCTTCTATGTAAGAGTTCTCCTTACACCTTTTTAATCAAAAGATACCCAAATACTTGATTTTACAAAGAGCTTTGAACTTTCATATGACTTTGTTAAGCAGGAATTCAAGATTTATTTTTGGTAAGTAAGCGGGAATTCTAGGAAAGGTGTGTTAGAGAAAAGTCCACGAGACCCCAAATTATTTTGATTAAGTGCTTTCAGAACAAATTATTAAAACATGCATTTGTCTTAATATCAAATCATGATAGATGCAAATACTTCGTCTAATAACGATGGACGCAATTTCATAAAGACAGGCACAATGCTTTGACTGATGATGATAGACGCAATATTTCATCTGACGACTCCAGATGCAAAGCACCTTGTGTAATCTTTGCTAGATAATCTTTGCTAGATAAGCTTACGCTTGGATAAACAATAAAGAGACCTAATCTTAAGTATTTCATAATTCAAGCTTATAAATGCTTATTCTACATTGCAAAGAGTTCGTCTAATCAGTCTAACAAGAGGATTTTAAGAAGACTTGTCTATATCCAAGATCTCTTGAAGAACGTGTTAATGTTGCTCCACGTCGACAACCTTTCTAAAAGACGGAATGTCAACTATGCATAGACCATCGACCTTGTACAGTCTTGACCTTTACTATAGATTGAATAAAAGTTGTCTGACATAGGCCTGATAAGTTATCCAAATATCAGGTTGTTGCTTGAAGAAGAGATGTGCAATTTATGTTGCATGAAGAGCACTTTATGCATCTCTACCCATGAATGTGGACAAACACAACACAATAGAAGATAGTATCTAATATCTCAACGATTAGAAAAGAATTTGCAACAACTCTTTTAGAAACCTCTATATATAGAAGATGTCTTCGAAGAAAAAAGGTTACAATCATTCACTTAAACTTACAATCTATGTAGAGTTGAAATCTTAAGTTTGCAATCCTAACTCATCGATAGAACACTATTTGTGTTCTTTAGCTATCTAGAAGAGTGAATCTAATCTTGTATATGTTGTAAGACACGAAACCTCTTTAAGGAAGAGAATCTGTGATCATTTGATCACACCTTATTGCTAAGAGTCTTAGCTATGAGTGATTGCATTCCAAAGAATACTTAGTCTCAGCTAAGAGCGGTTGTGATTCTGATAATTCTCAGTTTTAACCAGGAATGATTGCGATCCAAAGAATACTTGCCTTATATTTTGCAACTATAATCTACCTAGTGGAACTTGATTAAGTTGATTAAGAGCTAGACGTAGTTTGGGTTTAGAAACGAACCGGTATAAAGACATGCAGTGTAAATCTTTCTGTAGTCTAACCTCTTTAAATTGCATATTATTGAACAACAACGGATCAAAAAGAGTCTTTTCTAAACAAGATTTATGAAAACTCATGGACAACGCATCTGCTACGTCTAATTATATTTCATCATAGACTAATATTAAGAAAATCTTCAATAACTCTCCCTTCTTGTGTATTCTATAGTTTTTCATAAGGTGACTTAGAAATTGTAGTGTATAATTTCTAGAAAACACATTGAGGGAGAACAAAAAACCTCTCGAATCTCCATCTGAATGGTTAAGATTCTTTAGTGCTAAAATTTTTTCAAGTGAAACTCCCAATTTAAATGACAACCTTGTAAATATATATTTTACTGGGGGAATTAATACATTAACCACCCACCTAACAATGTTAACAATTCTGCACTAATTTTTTCCTGCACAGAAATAACAGCCAAGAATTCCTAAACTATGATTCTCCATAAATTATTATGTTAATTTCTATGTGATTCAAAAGATAGGCGCAGAAAGAATTACAAAACAAATAATAGCATGCTTCATACTATCCTCAACTCAACGAACAAGAAGAACATCAATGGAATGACGGAAAAACCATGGATGACAAGATAGTTCATTGACACGGGCTTGTTGCACTAGGTAGTTGTTATGAGAAGTAATTGCCACATGCTAAGTGAACCTTATGTAGGTTAAATTGATCAATGAAAGACATTCGTTACCTTTTCTTTATTGATTACTGAATTTAACTAATAACTACCCTAATGCTCTGATTAAAGAGGAGAAAAATAGGTTAGATAGAAATAAGTTGATAGAGTGAAAATAAATGACAAATAAATAGAAATTAAAGATGTTTGGTTGAAGAGAAAGAGAGAACAGATGAGGACAGAGATGAGTAGAAATACTAAGAACACAATGGGTCCCACCATTTTTAAAAATTATTTCTCCTCTTTTTCTCTCCCACCAAACACATTACATTATTTCCGTCCTGTTCCATCTTTCTCCATCTTCCAACCAAACAATTCTTAACGTTGTTAATTGGTCTGTTGCAGCACTAGCCCTGCTTTGAAGACCCATATGCCTTGCATAGAATTTCAAAACCCTTATTTCCCAGCTGCTTAAAATTATCATGTCAAACTACACATGTGAAGCAAGTCAGTATGTAAGATTACACGGTATTACTGAGCCATTGGAAATCATTGATCTAGAAAAAATGATGAATGCGTTCTTCAACGCTGAACTGCATCTGTCGAGCTTTAAATAATTTAATATAAGGAAATTTTAAAACGGCAAAAAGTAACAAAACATGGACTTGGAAACTAATTTTCATGAGCAGAAAATGATATCAACACAGCAAATTGTGGTAATATTGCCTCCATTCAAGGAAACATTACATAATGGTTATTCAATTAAGAGAATCCTATCTATGCTATAAGATGAGTGCAATACCTGAGTGCCACTTCCATTATCACTTCCATCACGAATGCTCAAGCCTTTGCTTCCATGGTCATTCTCGTCATGGCTGTCACTATTGTTTTCAGAAGCATCATTACTTCTTGACTTTGCAGATTTTCTGGTGTAGGTCGCACTTTCACTCCCACTACCACTAGACTGAGGAAGTGTGTTAATCCAAGTTGAGGAATGACATTGGTTATTGAGAATGAATTTAATGTTTAAGTTGATCAATGATAAGGTTCATATGACAGAATATCATGCCACAGAAACTATACGAACTGCATTAATTCATTATTGATTCATTAAGGCATAGATTTCTATATAAAAGAAAAGAAACTTCAAATTTGATTGAAAGGAGGTAATGCAGTAATTATATTTGAAAATTCATAGGTTGATATATTGAATATTAAAGAATGAACTGGAAAATTGGATATTTAAGTTAATCAAAAATAAGATCCACAAGATAAACGATGTTGTACAAACTAGATGAGTTGCTGTTAAGTATTATAATGAACACTGTTGGCATAGTATAAGTTGCTTTTTTTCTTTTTTTCAGTACAAACTTGTTTGCTGTCATATAGATATATTCTAAGCAAGTAATTATTAATACCAGCTAATATATAGTGTTGAAGCAGTCCCTCACTAGTGTATTGTAATTAAGATTGATATTTACATTATTCTCAGTCTTCTTTTTAGAAAGTAATAACGCTGTTTAGTCTATACTGTAATTGCCTTGTATGGTTTCAAATCATCAAAGTAACATGTTCAGCATGTTGCATTCCAAAGCCATTCTGCTGTAACATGTTCAGCATGTGCTTCGCGTGTTTATTTCTTCTTTCCATTTTTTAACAAATTTAATTTGATTTACACCTTAAAAGGATTGTTTGTCATAGAAAGTGGATTTAGGCCTAACTTAAACCTATAAAACTAGTTCGTAAAGTAAGATCTACATCTACATCTACACACATATATATTATAATTTGACCATATCTCTAATCAATTTACAATTTCTAACATTTTGATTGAACTTTATTTTTGTCCAAAATTCTAGCATAGGATTATATGAATAGGCCTGTACAAATAGTTCTTTGTCTCACACCTAGAATCAAGAAATAATATCAGTGATTTCCTCATATTTGAAGTTATTTATTTATGGAATTACTGTAGTAAACTGTAATTCATGAAACAATATTCAGAAATTAATCTTTCAATTAAAAAATAGCTCCTGTGGGAGTTTCTTTTCCACTGACATAAGCCACCATCAATAATCAATCTCATACCCAATATTCATTATAAGCCATAGCCCCTTGTGTGCCCAGCCTCATAACTGGACACTTTTTTCTGTTCAACAGTTATAAATCATCAAAGACCTCTAACAAAACAACTGCCAGAGTCCTGCACCAAAAACATCACATGCACACATCTCCTAGCTGGTCTGTGTAAGTCATGTGCCCACCTAGCTGGCTTGGTTCATCATGTTGATTGTCTCATTCTACTTGCTAGTTATTACAGATAACTTTTCCACTGTACTTGGGCCTAAAAGCAATGTGTCTAGAGGTGTCAGTTTGGCTTTGTTTCTGTTACAACTAATCATAAAGCAATTCAAATTCAATTCTCCTTAACTCTCGCTAATTCTGAATTATGGTTATTTAACATGATAGCAAAAGCTTCTTGATCCAACAACAATGGTACTTGTAGTTTCTCAGAAAGTAGATTTTAAACCTAATTCAACTTGTAAAGTGAAATTTTTACCTATTTATATATTATAATTCAATCATATCTCTAGTTGAGATAGGATCTCCAACGCCCACTTCACGCCAAAGATTAGACATCTCAAGCGTGAGACAAAATATTTGTGAGTGATTTGATAGTAGGTAACACAATAAACCTAATAAGTCTCACTCAAGTAGAGTTTGTTATCATCTCAAAAAGTATACTTTAAAGCATAACTCAACCTCATAAAAACCTGCTTGTAAGATTAGGTTTATACTGTAATTAGACCATATCTCTAGTTGACGTGGGATCGTCAATATAATCCCTTAACCAAACCTACCACAAGGAGGATTGTCAGCCTCAAATCATAAATTTTCACCCAATCATTCTAAAACATGATGAAAAGAAATTTTGGTGGTAGAAACAACAAATTGTGGTCATAGAACATTTTTAACTCATTTCCCCAAATTGCATTGTGTTACTTCTCAAGTAATGATCAAGTTCCAAAAAAGTGAATCTAGCAACAAGATGACCTAATTTGTATGTGCCTCCTCTCTTCTATGTTGAATTCTCTTCTCTTTGAGTTGATTGCACCCAATCTTGGTAGGTATCGAATGAGATTCACAAACACCTTTGTAATCTAACAAGAATCAAAGCCCAATAATAACTGTTGAATATCAATTATTTCCTTAATTATAGGCTGTATAGTTATTCTGTTTTGATATTGTTTCCTATTTTGTTAGAGATTTGATTCTATTGTATCTCCTAGGATCAAGGGATATTATCTTGTATTTTTTCATATATATATGGATATAGAGAGATTAATCTCTCAAGCAATTCAGCATAAACATAATCTGTTTTCAATATGGTATCAAGAGTCTTAGTTTTTTTTTTAGGGAAAACCTAGCCTAATTAAGGGAAAACCCTAATCCTACACATTGGACCCACTGTCCTTTGGTGCAAACCCTTCTCCAGAGGCTGTGTGTCACTCCAGCCGCTATTCCAACCTTTTTCATCGCTGTCTGCCATCGACTTCCGCCTCCGCCGCCATCCGCCGCCAATCCCGACCGAACCACCACCAGTCGGTGCACCTCTCTCAGGCGACTGCAACGCTGCCAGAACCACCTCCCTACTCTGCCGGCGGGACTTCTCACCCGCCACCAACCGCCGCCGCACATGGCGGCGCGACCGGCCACTTTTCCAGCCGAAATCTCCACCGCCAAACTCGCGTCGACATCCTCCTTCCATATCTGTGCTCCCCACTTCAGTTTGGGGTACATCTGAGTGTCTAACACCATGTCTACAGAGGCCACTTCCGACACCACCTCCAATGGTGGCAAACAACCTGTTCTAACTTCAGTTGTATCTGGAACGGCTGTAATGACTTCTGAAAAATTGATAGGTACCAAAAAATTACTTGTCTTGGGCTGATTCTGTGGAGCTTTGGTTCATGGGCCAAGACTATGAAGACCACCTTACCAAATCTGTTGATGCTATTCCAGCCACTAACACAACCACTTGGAAGAAGATTGATGCCCAACTATGCAATCTTCTGTGGCAAACCATTGATCCATCAAAACTGACTATGTTTCGGGCCTACAAAACTTGTAAAAAGGTATGGGATCGTGCTAAAGCATTATACACTAATGATATTGCGAGACTTTACCATGTTGCTAAGAAGATGTGCAGCTTACAACTTCAAGGAGCTGATGTGGAATCTTATGTTGGGGCTGTGGAAGCTGTCAAGGAAGAATTTGCAACTCTCCTACCATATAATTCTAATGTCGATGATCACCATGCTCAACAAGGTAAGCTGTTTTTGGTCCTTACATTACTTGGGTTGCCGGCTGAACTTGAATCCCTTCGGCAACAAATATTGGGCACTTCACCTGTTCCATCCCTCGAAGATGTATTTGCACGACTCTTGCAATCCGGTCCTTCTCTAGAGACCAATACTTTTGGCACCCAAACTGCCTTGGCATCTCAATCTTCTTCTCCGGTGCCCACTCAATCTTCCTCTCAGGTGCCCTTTCGAGCACCCACTCGCAGTGACCGCGGGGGCCGTAGTAATGGTCGTAATAATCGTCCTCGCCCTACTTGTACCTATTGCCATCGGATCGGTCATACTCAAGATAGATGTTATGCTCTCCATGGTCGCCCTACCAAGGTAGCTAATGTCATCCAAACTTCTGAGATATCTGAAGCTCACTCCGATGCACAACCACAAGGGATATTTGTCACTGGTAATGATTATAGTGAGTTTCTCAAGTACCAAGCCTCAAAGCAGGCCTCTACCTCAGTCGCTTCCGTGGCTCAATCCGGTAATTCTGTTGCTTGTATCTCTCATTCATCTTCTCTCGGATCATGGGTCCTTGACTCAGGTGCTTCTGATCACATTACTGGTACTCCCTCTATCCTCTCTAAACTCGAACATCCTGCCCTCCTTCCTTCCATTACTTTGGCTAATGGCTCTAAAATTAATGCAAAGGAATAGGTCAAGCTACCCCCCTTCCTAACTTACCTTTGAACTCTGTTCTTTACATGCCTAATTGTCCTTTCAATTTAATTTCTATTAGCCAACTCACTCGTTCTCTTAACTGTTCTGTCACATTTCTTGCTGACTCTGTCATTGTGCAAGATCGAAGGACGGGACAGACGATTGGTACAGGATGTGAGTCTCAAGGACTGTATCGTCTTACCTTACCCACTACTTTTGTGTCTTCTGTTGCTGCTGTTGAATCTCCAGATGTCATCCATAGTCGCTTGGGTCATCCCAGCCTTTCGAAGTTACAAGCAATGGTTCCAAGTTTATCTAGACTTGCTACCTTAGAGTGTCAGACTTGTCATTTAGGCAAACATGTTCGTAGCTCCTTTTCAAGTCGTCCCGACCCACGAGCTGCATCTCCCTTTTCCGTTATTCATTCCGATGTCTGGGGACCTAGTCGTGTTACTTCTCATTTGGGTTTTCGTTACTTTGTTACTTTTATTGATGACTTTTCTCGTTGCACTTGGTTATATTTAATGAAAGACCGATCTGAACTATTTACACATTTCAAGTCATTTTGTTTTGAAATTCAAAATCAATTCCAAACTTCAATTAAAATTTTACGCAGTGATAATGCCCGTGAGTATTTTTCAGCATCATTTTCATCCTATTTGTCCTCCCAAGGCATTCTCCATCAATCGTCTTGTCCTCATACCCCTCAACAGAATGGTGTAGCTGAGCGTAAACATCGTCACTTGATTGAAACAGCTCGCACTCTTCTTCTTCATACTCATGTTCCTCTTAAGTTTTGGGGTGAGGCTATTTTGACTGCATGTTATTTAATTAATCGTATGCCGTCCTCTGTTTTACAAAATCAAGTCCCTCATTCCATTTTATTCCCTCATGAGCATATTTTCTCTCTTCCTCTCCGTGTCTTTGGTTGTACTTGTTTTGTCCATGATCTTACCCCAGGCAAAGACAAGTTAACTGCTCGTTCTGTCAAATGTGTTTTCTTAGGGTACACTCGATTTCAGAAGGGTTATCGTTGTTATTCTCCAACTCTTAATCGGTTTTTCGTGTCTGCAGATGTCACTTTTCTTGAGAGTAACCCCTTTTTCTCTGCAGCTGACACCACCTCGCCTTCTATTTCTGAGGTACTTCCAGTTCCTTACTTAGATGGGCCTCTTGTTCCCACCAAGCCTCTTCAGGTTTATCACCGCCGACCGCGACCTGCAATTCCCGATGACTCATCTCCTGAACCCGTCGTTGCACCATCCTTGGATCCTCCTTCAGATGATAGTAACAGTCCTCCTCTTGCTCCTCGCAAAGGTACTCGTTCCACCCGTAACCCTCATCCTATTTACAATTTTCTTTGTTACCATCGTTTATCATCTCCCCACTATGCTTTCACCTCTGCTTTGTCTTCTGTCTCTATTCCCAAAACACAGCAGAAGCTCTCTCTCATCCCGGATGGCGCCAGGCTATGATTGAGGAGATATCTGCCTTACATTCTACTGGTACTTGGGAACTTGTTTCCTTACCACCCGACAAATCTACTGTGGGTTGTCTTTGGATCTATACTATTAAGGTTGGCTCAGATGGCACCATTGATCGTTTAAAAGCTCGCCTTGTGGCCAAGGGCTATACTCAAATCTTTGGCTTGGATTATGGCGATACCTTCTCTCCTGTGGCCAAGATGGCCTCTGTTCGCCTTTTTCTTTCTATGGCTGCCATTCGCCATTGGCCTCTTTATCAGCTTGACATTAAAAATGCTTTCTTACATGGTGATCTTGCGGAGCAGGTATATATGGAGCAACCTCCTGGATTTGTTGCTCAGGGGGAGTCTTCCGGATTGATTTGTCATCTACGCCGATCTTTATATGGCTTGAAACAATCCCCTCGGGCTTGGTTTGGTCGCTTTAGTGCTGTTATTTCTAAATTTGGCATGATTCAAAGTAAAGCAGATCACTCAGTTTTCTACCGTCATTCTTCATCCAAGACCTCCTTATATCTGGTTGTTTATGTGGATGACATTGTCATTACTGGAGATGATCACGAGGGAATCACTCAATTAAAACAACACTTGTTTGAGCACTTTCAAACTAAGGATATGGGGAAGTTAAAATATTTCCTAGGGATTGAAGTAGCACAATCTAATGCTGGGATATGTATCTCACAGAGAAAATATGCTCTGGATATTCTTGAAGAAACTGGAATGTTAGATTCTAAACCTGTCGATACTCCAATGGATCCCAATACAAAACTTAGTCCTGATCAAGGAGAACCTCTTGCAGATCCTGGTAGATATCGCAGATTGATTGGCCGATTGAATTATTTGACAGTCACTCGACCAGATATTTCATTTGCCACAAGTATTCTAAGTCAGTTTCTTAATTCCCCGTGTGATAGTCATTGGGATGCAGCTGTTAGGGTCTTGAGATATATCAAAGGCGCTCCAGGAAAATGTTTGTTATATGAAGATAAAGGACATCACCAGATTGTTGGGTTTACTGATGCCGATTGGGCAGGATCTCCATCTGACAGACGTTCCACATCTGGTTATTGTGTTCTCGTTGGTGGAAACTTGATCTCTTGGAAGAGTAAGAAGCAAAATGTCATAGCAAGATCTAGTGCCGAAACTGAATATAGAGCTATGGCGCTTGCCACAAGTGAACTTATATGGGTGAAGCAATTAGTTACGGAACTTAAGTTTTGTGAACCTCATAAGATGGAACTTGTGTGTGATAACCAGGCTGCCCTACATATTGCTTCCAATCCTGTGTTTCATGAACGGACCAAACACATAGAGGTTGACTGCCATTTCATAAGGGAAAAGCTGCAAAGTGGGGAAATAGCAACAGCCTTTGTCAACTCCAACGATCAACTTGCAGATATTTTCACCAAAGCTCTCCGCGGTCCTCGAATACAATATTTATGTAACAAGCTTGGTGCATATGATTTATATGCCCCAGCTTGAGGGGGAGTGTTGAATATCAATTATTTCCTTAATTATAGGCTGTATAGTTATTCTGTTTTGATATTGTTTCCTATTCTGTTAGAGATTTGATTCTATTGTATCTCCTAGGATCAAGGGATATTATCTTGTATTTTTTCATATATATATGGATATAGAGAGATTAATCTCTCAAGCAATTCAGCATAAACATAATCTGTTTTCAATAATAACGATTTCAAATTCTCGTCTCTCAACTGGGGACATCATTCCTCATTACTGAAAGACATGCTTAAAGCACTTCTCACAGGAACTCAAGTCATTTTCTTCCAGTAACATGAATGAAAATAACTTCGCTGAAACCATCTTGTCTTGGGATATGATAAAATGTTTATAGGCAAAAGGCAAGGTTTGTATGTGATTCTCCTTTGTGTTTTGCCAATGGTTCCATGTGATTCCCTTTGTATTCCACGCTCACACAAAACTTACTCTTAACAATTTAGTACTAGGTCCTTGAATCACTTAAGAATTTCATTAGTGTAAGAAAGTTTGCAAAGGTAAGTAACATTTACTTCAAATTTTATCCAAATTTTTGCCTTGAGAAACCACAAGCTTCCTCTGACATATTGCTATGAGGAACAATGAGCATTCATGGGTTTTAAAAACATAACAACATTGCATGTGTGGATCACAACTTCTCCACAAGTACGCTTTGTAATGTTTATATGATGGTTCTGTACATACACTCAATAGTCACATTGTAATTCATCCACAATTACAATAAATATTGATGATTTAAGTTCTACCTCTAATGATATGCTCTTTATATCTATGTCACCTACTACTTATAGCTTATGGTACTATCATTTCCATCACATCCACATCATGGGGCACTATGATTTGCAACGTTTCAGTTCCACACAAACTAATCTGAATTTAGCCTAGCATGCTAGAAAGGCACGACCAGTTGTCTCCCAACACCATCCTCATCTATTTATCAACTTCTCATCAAGCTCAGCTCACGGTTCATGGACATTGGGGACCAATCCCAGTTCCATCATCTTGTGGATATAACTATTTCACTTGCGTACATGCACCCACTTGGTTCACTCGGGTATTCCCATTTAAAAACAAATCTGACAAACTAATTAGGACTATTATACATATCTTTATTTAGATCTTGAATTATTTCGGTTTATTTGGTTTCTATATAGTTCCCTATCTAAATAAGATTTATATACCAGAATCCTTAATTTCAGATTCTGTTGTTATTGTTACTAATATTATTTATTAGGATAATTGATAATTATTAATTAAGGATCCTTTATTTTTAATTGGCTTAATTATGTTTTTAGTCTCTTGAAATTTGAGGTCAATTCGGTTTTGATCATTTACAAAAAGTTCATTTTAGTACCTCGAATTTAGTACTTAGAGACCAAAACCATATTTTGTTTTCAAATTTGAGGAATTAGAATGGTTTTCCTAAATTATGGGGGACCAAATTCAGGAACTAAAACCATAATTATTTTGAGAAAATATTTTAGTCTCTTAAGTTTAGTGCTTAGGGAATAAAAATGTTTTTTTTCATGTTTGAGAAACTAAAATGAATCTTTTGAAATTTGGAGAACCTAAATTGGATTCACTACAAATTTCAAGAACTCAAAACATATACGATCCAACTAATTAAGGACTTCTTTATTTTTATTTAATCAATTAAGACAATTGTTAGTTAATCCTATTAATTAGGGATATCTTTGTATGTGTTTTTAAAGGATGGGCTTAGTTTTCAAGAAAACCTTGTGTTGTTCAGGAGACTTGAGAAAAATAAAAAGAGAAAATATATTTTAAAGAGCTTGTACAAGTCTCTCTTAGGTTCTTATATTTATTAGAAATTATAGAATAATCTGAGATACAATGAAGGAGTGAAAAGTGTAGAAAACAAATAAAGGGCAGCTCTACAACCCTAGGTATAGATAGGTACAATTTCAAAATAACTTTTTAATAAAAGCATACTTTGAGCCTATTCTAACACTCTTCATGCCGGAATATCCATATTGTTTGCACCAAACCTGGAACGAATAAATTCAATCCAAGGCCCTCTCAAGGATTTTGTTAACACATTTGCAAGAAAATCATTGGATCTAACAAATTCGACAAACATTTCCTTGGACAACAACTTTTTTTGAATAAAATGAAAGTTGATTTTTATGTTTTTGGTCTTCCCATAGAACACAATATTGGAAACAATGAGGAGAGCTACTTCATTATCGCCATACATATTGTATGTACCAAACTTGAAACAAATAAATTCAATCTAAGGCCCTCTCAAGGATTCTGTTAACACATTTGCAAGAAAATCATTACATTTGACAAACTCAACAAACATTCCCTAGGACAACAACTTTTCTAGAATAACATGAAAGTTGATTTAATTTGTTTGGTCTTCGCTCATAACACGAGATTGGAAACAATGAAGAGAGCTACTTCATTATCACCATACATATTGTATGTATCAAACTTGGAATAAATAAATTCAATCTAAGGCCCTCTCGAGGATTTTGTTAACACATTTGCAAGTAGATCATGGATCCAACAAACAAAGCAGAAATTTCCCTGCACAACAACTTTTCTTGAATAAAATGAAAGTTGATTTCTGTGTGTTTGGTTTTCTCATAGAACACAAGATTGGAAACAATGACGAGAACTACTTCATTATCACCCTACATCATTAGTAGTATCTCACAATTTTAATTCTTGAAGGAATTGTTTTACTCACACAAGTTCACAAGTGATAGAAGTCATTGCCCTATATTCAAATTCAGTAGCTGATTGGGCAACTCTATTTTGTTTCTTACTTTTCCAAGAAACAATGTTTTGTCCACTAAAAACACAACAACCTATAGTAGAGTCTATAGTAGAGTCTATGATCCTGCCCAATCAACATCACAATACCTAGATATTTCAATATTCCATGTATCATCATATAACAAAACTCGTCCTCTAGACATTTTGAGGTATCTTTGAATACGAACTGACCAATCAACATCACAATACCTAGATATTTCAATATTCCATGTATCAGCATATAACAAAGCTCGTCCTCTAGACATTTTGAGGTATCTTTGAATACGAACTGACCAATCAACATCACAATACCTAGATATTTCAATATTCCATGTATCATCATATAACAAAACTCGTCCTCTAGACATTTTGAGGTATCTTTGAATACGAACGACAACCTTCCAATGATCAATACAAGGAATCTGCATGAATTAACTAACAAAACAACTGCAAAGGACAAATCAGGTCTACTAATAGTAAGATAAATAAGTTTTTCAACAAGCCTTCTATATCTTTCTATGTCAAAGAAAGATTCACTTTATTCCACCATTAATTTCTAACTTGGGTTAATAGGACTATTCATTACTCCATAGTCAATCATACTCGTCTCTTTGAGGATATCTACACCATATTTCCTTTCAAAAATTACAATACCTTCCTTTGTGAGAGTGGCATTCGTGCAAGCGTGGGAGCAGCTTTTCTTGAGAGCATGGGAGCAGTTGTCCTCTTGGCCTCGATGTTCCTCATAGTGGCGCCTCTCGCGTCATTTCTTGTTGTGCCTGTCGCAGCCTTGCAACAGTGCCTTTTGCAGCCTCATAGCGTTTCTTGCTCATTGCCCCGATGATCCTCTCATGTCATTTCTTGCTTGCAGCCTTGGAGTGGTGTGGCCTTGCGATGGTGCCTCTCATAACCTCATGGTGTTTCTTGCTCATGGCCTAATGGTGCTCTTCGTAATGCATCTTGCATCACCTCTCATGACAAACCTTGTGGAACCTCTAATGGCACACCTCATGACCTCTCAGGCACCTACCTCTATTTCTAGGTCATTATTTTTCCTTCTAAAGCCAAATTACTTAAGATAGCTCACCGCATTGCCTAAAAACATCAAGTAACCCATGCAAATGATTGCCTAAAATCTCTCATGATGATTGTCTCTTCCTTCGCTAAAATATGTTGCAAACCACTCTCCCTAACCGAAAAGTAGACTTCTCACTTTCTTCCAATCTCAATTATGACAACCTTGACTCTTAGGCTATAAAAAGGAGATTATTGCTTCACTTGAACTATGTAATAAAATAAAGAATTATTTTATTGATAACAATCACAAAAAATTACATTTTCATCAAACTCTCTAAAATAAGAAATAAAAATATGACAAAACCATCCTAATTATCCTTTATTTACTACACTCTCACTCAAGTTGGTAAATGGACATCGATCCTTTCCAACTTGCATAAGAGAGATCATGGAATCTGCCCTAAGGAAGCCCCTTAACGAAAATGTTTACTATCTAAAGCCCTATAGGAGCATGGGATATATCCACAAGACCTATGTCGAGATTGTTGATTTAGGAGAAAATATAGTTAATAAACTACAATAGGACATTGTAATCAATTACAAGTGTGTTGTTAGAAGTCGTTAGAAGATTCTAGAGATCTAATTGTAATCATTACTTTAGGGTTAAAGTTCTCTCTATATATATTGTTGTAGTGTTTCAAAGAACTATTTACTAGATTCCTCTCTCATTCAGTTTAATCCTTCTCAAGTTAGTATTAGAGCTCCTACTCTTGGCGGATCTACTTTCGCATTTCTTCATTGTTGTCTTAGTGTTGCTTCCCTTTCTTAGAGTTGCCTAAAGTGCTCCCAACCTATTTCACAATCGTCATCGTTTCCACCACCGGTGTCACTAGTGTTGGCCCCATCGCCATTGGAGCCTCCAATCAGATCTTCGGATCACACTAAGAGATTTGATGTAGCCACACACTTACACGTGCTTTTCAAGATCTTGACACTAGTAGGGTGATTGGATCTGTTAAGGAACGACGAGGTTGTATTGCCTTAAAGACTTGGGAATTAAGAATAATATTAGTAGATGACAGCTACCTCTTGTCCCTAGTTTGTGCTACATGGATTTTCTCATGAAAGAAAAAATTGATGTTTTCACCTTATTTGTCAGATTCTTCCTTACGACAACAACACAATTTGGAAAGTCAACTAAACACTTGCCTTCTGATAATGGGAGGGAATATGTAAATCGTGACATGTTTAAATTCATTTCCAAATATGATATTGTTAACGAATTCATGTGTGAATACACCATATCAAAATGACATTGCAGGAAGAGAAAATAGGCATCTTCTTGAAGTGACATGGGCACTTATCTTTTAAAATGTATGAACCTAAATCTTATTGGGGAGAGGTTGTCCTCACTGCTGCATATCTCATCAACTGATTACCCTCTCAGATTCTAGATGGCCTTAGTCCCATATCTCATCAACCGATTACCCTCTCAGATTCTAGATGGCCTTAGTCCCATTGAGTACACGTCTTCCTTCTTTCCATTTGTTTCTTTGCTTTCTAGCCTTCGTTGTGTTTTTCAATGTGTTGTGTTTGTTTCATATTCATAGTTAGTTTCATGGGAAGTTAGATCCTAGAGTTGTAAATGCATATTCATTGGTTATGCTTCTAATTAAAAGGGATATAATTATTACCATCCCTCGAGTCGAAGTTTTTTTATCTATATAGATGTAACTTTTGATGAAACTGAATTCTTTTACATGAGTCCTCAACTTCAGGGGAGAGTTATGTACAAGCTGAGTCTTTCAAATCTCTTGAGTCATATTTTTTTACTTTTATATAGGAACCATCTGATGCTGATAGTACTGCTTCTGGCACATCTTATATGGATGTCTTTGAAGTTGTTCCTAACAAGGGCAACTTTGTTCCCGAGTTAGGGTTAGCTCAAGAAATTAGTAGTCTAGAGAGTTTCTTCCACGTACAATATTGGAAGAGACAAAAGTAACTTAACCTGATCCAAGAGCTCCAATTGTCAAAACCAAGGATAAATGTTCCTTCTTCTAACACCCTTTAACCTTTGGAAAAATCCTTGAATAGTAATTGTGAACTTGTTCTTGATGACCTGCCCATTGCTTTGAGAAATTGAACTTGATACCAAGTATCCTATTTCTCATTGTGTCCACTAAACACCTTTCTATGTGGCACCAGAGTTTCCTCTTTGCCATTGATGTAGTTAGAGTCCCTACATCAATTCAAGAAGCATTGAAGAATGAGAATTGGGTTTAAGTCATGAATGAAGGGATGAGTGCCTTAGAAAAGAACCAAACATGCAAGATTGCTGACAAACCACAGGATAAAAACACAGCAAGATGGAGGCGGGTTTAAAATGTAAAGTATAAATCTAATGGCACATTGGATCTTTATAAAGCAAGATTAGTTGTTAAAAAGTATACTCTGATTATGAGGAGATATTCATTTTAATGGCTAAGATGAATACTATTAGAATAATTCTCTTATTGGGAGCTTATTTTAGTTGGGAATGGCAACAATTTCATGTGAAAAATGCTTTCTTACATGGACATCTAGAGGTAAAAGTCTACATAGAACTCCTCTAGGTTTTAGGTTTATTGAAAAAGGGAATAAAATATGCTAGTTTAAAAAAGCATTGTACTATCTCAAGTAGTTGTCCCAAACTTGGTATGGTAGACTCATTCACGTTATGATCTCGGCAGTATCAACAGAGTCAGGGTGACCATACCCTTTGTTCTTCAAACATTCCCTAGGAGGTATACTTTACTTTTGGTTATGATCTCTAGTATCAACAGAGTTAGGGTGACCATATCCTCTGTTCATCAAACATTCCCTAAGAGGTATACTTTACTTTTGGTCTATGTTAATGACATGATTACTGCAAGAGATGATTAACATGAAAAACAAATCTTGAAAGAAAAGTTTGTTGTTCAACTTGAGATTAAGGATCTAAAAAATTAAAGTATCTCCTAAAAGATGTATGTTCTTGATCTTCTCAAAGAAAGAGGTAAATTTGATTGCAAGATCTCTAGAGTTTCCATAAAACAAAACCACAGAATTTGGAGTTATGAAGGTAGTTTTCCTGTGAACAAGGCCTAATATCAAAGAGTGGTCGGAAAGCTCATTTACATAGCTCACATCATACCTAACATAGCTTATGTTGAGAATGTAGTTAGTCAGTTCATGCATGATCCAAGGGAAAAACATTTACATACTGTGAACAAAATCCTTCAATATTTGAAAACAAGTCCAAGAAGGGGATTTTTGTTCAAGGGGAAATGAAAATTAAAAGTGGAGATGTTTACCGATGCAAATTATGCAAGGCATAGGCATGTCACATATAAGAGATCTATTTTAAGATATTTCATGTTAAGGTGCAAATTTGGTTGGAAAAATAACAAAGTAAATGTTGTTGCAAGATCTAATGTAGAAACTAAATTCCGAGCTATGGCATATAGGGTGTGTGAATTATTATGATTGAGAATTATCCTGAACTATCTTAAAGTGACATATGAAGAGTTTATGACTCTTTATTTTGATAACAAATTAGTTATTAGCATAACTCACAATCCAATTCAAAATATGATAGAACCATGTACATAGACATTAATTGATACTATTAGAGAAAAACTAGATAGTGGCCTTATCATATCTTCTTATGTCCCATCTGAGCTTCAATTAGCAGTCTTAAGAAGTCTTAAGAAGTGGACTTTAAATGTAATTCAACATTACAAAACTGACTTGTAAGGTAAACTTTGCATTCATTTATAAACTATTGAAAGGTCTTATGTTTAGTTAATGTGGGATCTCCAACACATTCCCCTAACACTAAGACTCTCGAACTCGTGTGTGGACTATTTAAGGGTGATCCGATAGCGAGCTGATGGCCTGATAGGCCTAACAATCTTGTTCAGATAGGCTCTGATACCATCTTAAGAAGTTGACTTTAAGCTTAACTCAATCTTACAAAACCAGCTTGTAAAGTAAAGTTTGCACCCACTTATAAACTATTGAAAAGCCTTCTCTTTACTCAATGTAAGATCTTCAAGAAGCAGATTTGTTTATAAAAGGTCTTTCCACTAAATGATTTCATGATCTCACATGCAAGCTGGAAATTATAGATGTCCATCCACCAGCTTGAGGGAAGTGTTGATTCAAGAAAAAATATAGTTCACCAGCTTGAGGGAAGTGTTGATTCAAGAAAAAATATAGTTCACCAGCTTGAGGGAAGTGTTGATTCAAGAAAAAATATAGTTCATACGCTACAAAAGGATTTTATAATTAATTAGAAATGTGTTGTTAGAAGTTATTAGAAGATTCTAGAGATTTATTTGTAGTCATTACTTCGGGGTTAGAGTTCTCTATATGTAGACACTGGTGTACTGCTTAACAGAATTAATTCAATAAAATCTTCTCTCGTTAAATTTTAATATATTTGGTTCAATTTCAATATATTTTATTTGGTTTTATCATGTCATTGGATTATAGGCAATGTTCATAACTGATTTTTTATCAAAGTAATTTCAATATATTTAGTTCTATCATGTCATATTGGATTATAGGCAATGTTCATATCTGACTTGTTATCAGAATAATTTCAATATATTTGGTTCTATCATGTCATATTGGATTACACACAATGTTTATAATTGACTTGTTATCAGAGTACAATTATATAGAGATGTCAACATTTATTTTTAAGGTTATTAAATATGATTTGGAAAGGGATTACAAGTATAACGTATAACTTTACAAATGTTAATGGAAAGATCACGTTTAACTGCCAAAGCCAAGGGTATGAAGAGTTAGCACTAGAAGCGAGTCATCTGGTGGACGATGAAAAGTCTACAAAGACTGTACACCTAAAGGGTGGGCGGAGACCGGAGATCTTTAAGTGCACTAGACACAACAAGAAGATTACATACAACTAGAATATTGACTTGGTTAGATGGAAATACAAGAGAAAAAAGACACTTAAAGTAAAGGGAAGAGATGACATCTATTAAAATAAAATAACAAATCAAAGAAAGAGAAAAACATTGTATCTTTTTTTGATCTAAAAGTCTAGAAGACTTATTTGTGTGACCTAGTAGATAATTTATTGAGATTAGGATTAAAATTATAAACAAAGAGGTAAGGAATGAAGAGATTCATGAGAAAACAAGATAGAATGAAGAATTTTGTTATTTAAAACCAATTATGACATACAATTAATGAGATAACACGTACTAAGAACAACATCATTTGAGAAACGTTGAGAGACCACACCATGGATTAAAATTGTTCAAATTGTTTTAGAAGATGTTTATTCTAAAACTCAGCACGCCATTTTGTCAAAGTGTATAAGCACATGAGATTTGGTTAAGGATGTCATAAGAAGCCATAAAATTTAACAAAAAAAATAGAAAAATAAAAGCATTATCACTGCACAAGACTCAAATCGAACCCTAATTGATTTTTAATTCCATTGTAAAAGATTAAAATATATAAAACTTAGAACAATTTTTTATTAAAACAAGTACATCTTGAATAATTATCAACAAAAATAACAAAATACTAAAATCTTAATTGGACTTAAGATGATTTGGTTTCCAAATATCAAGGTGAACTAAGACAAAAAGAGATAAAGCACGCTGTGAGAAACCACTAGAAAAATAACTATGACTGACAAACTTGATAACTCGAACAAACTTGAAACAAACTGCTGCATCTTAACAAGATTAGGATAACCCATTTGAGCATGAATGAGAGATGGAGAATCCATTACTGTCAACATGTGCAAATGCTTGTAAGTGATAAAGACCACAAGACTCACATCCAGCATCAATTATGCGTTCCAAACTTTGGTCATGTAAACAAGCAGAATCTTTAGTAAAAAACATGACACAATTAAGAAAACGGGTGAGACAACTAATGGATAATAAGTTAAATAGAGACCTTGAAACATAAAGAACACTATTAATGGATAAAGAAAGAAGAAGATAAATAGTACCAACACCATGTGATGAGACCCTGTAATCATTGTCCATGATAACAAAAGTAATGTGATCTATGACCCATACCATTTAAGGCATAACATGATCTATGACACATACCATTTAAGGCATAACACCTATCAACTTTAAAGCCCAACTTGTGACAATAGTTAAACTTGTATGCCCTTTGCCTGGCTTACAAGGGCGATTGTGATAATCACGCTAAGATATCAAAGCAGAAGAGTTATCAGTGAAACGTGGAAGTAAAATTAAGCACAAGTGAGTGTCCCAATCTCTAATCATTGACATGGGAATAATCATCAAGAAGTTCATGTAAAGCCAATAACATGAAAAACTTTAACCTTTGCTTGAGTTCTTAAGAAGGAGTGAAGGCAAGAGGCAATAACTCAATGAAATCATGAAAAAGAGTATGAACTTTATCCAAATATTCAACCTTTATATCATCAAGACGTCTGAGACAACAATATTGAGGAGATTTTGACAAATACCATAAAGACTTTGAGTATCATTGGTGTACAATAATTTGGCTTGTTCTCAAACTTCTGAACATGTCTCATAAGCACGAAATATTTGTTTTAGAGATGAGTGAATATTAAACTTAAGAATGATGCATAATTGAGCATTAATTTTCAATCAATGAGAAACCTCATTCTCAACAACATTAGCCACATTCAAGGTAAGATGATCAACATAATCTTGACTCTTAAGCCATAGATTAATCTTTTAAGCCCAATAACTAATTTCATCCAATTTGTCAATAGATAGATGAATATTGACATAATTAGTATAAAAGGACGGATCAAGCATAGTGGCAACAGAAAAGACCATAGATGAGAGAGCTGTGGCACGATTTGGAGAGACGTGTGAGGTTGTGTGGTAGCTCTAATTGCTACAATCTTTGCAACATGGTGGCCGCCTGGTTGCGACGATTTAAACAATGGCGTTGCCAATCCAAACAGTGGTGGCGGCGGAGAGACAGAAAAAAAAATAAAAAAATCATGGGTGAACAGTGGGTTGACCAGGAAAGTGAGGATTGTATCCTAACACTAGATATCATGTGAAAATAAAGTAAATAGAGGAATATGATTAATCCCTTGTGTATTATGAACACATAGGGCTATATATTTATAGATAAAAATCATATAAAACACATGGGCTACGCCAATTACATCTACCATAAAGATATTTTTCTCTTAATTATTGTTGAGATATTGAAGATATTTTTATCCTAATAATCCTCTATTGACAACAACTTATATTCAAAACACTGAAATATAAAAGATCATTCAATATTAAAGTAGAAGAATGAAGTAATTCTCTTCAATAAAAACAATGTTGTAATTTGTTAAAGTGATGCTTGAGACAGAAATGTAATTCAACTCACACTATGGCATCTTCTCCATACATGTTGCCAGAGATTCTTAAGTTCATTCCTCCGAATAGGTTTCACTAAAAAATCAACAGCACCTTTTGACAAACACTTAAAGACAATACCCATAGAATCATGAGACGACATCACTGCATGCATTTGAACATGTACAATTAAAGAAACACCATCATTGAAATATATTCTTAAATTTGGGACAAAGTATAACTTTGGTACACCACTTACTAATCACAGGGATATTATTCAGAGTTTTGTGGTTCATGATCTTGCACAAAAGACCTATTCCAGACAAAATAGGCATAGCTACCTCTGTTAAGACAAGACCAATGCAATTTTCTGGATCTTCTAGGATTTTCCATGCTTGAAGACCATTGGAAACAGCAGCAACTGTAATACATGAAGAAAATGGATTTTATGAATTATGGTGCTTGTTGTTTGAGCACCTACTTCTGGAGAGACAATTTGTTTCATATCAAAATAAATTAAATAGAAAGACACAATTAAAGTCACCCCAAGGCCAAAACCTGACTATTAATAGTTTTGTATGCAAAAAGACTGTAATTAACATCATTACTAGAAACTAGGAATCATTATCCTCACCTTTCATCTTAACATTTACCATAGACACAAGATTATTCCCTTCATGTATAAGATATCTATCATGCTTCAAGATAAAGTACAGAAAACATATCTCTCAAATAACCGCAGAACAGATTAAAATACATCAACTGAAAGGTTGTATACCAGTACTTGGGACCTCCCTAGTAGAAAAATAGCCAAGAATCATTCAACGGTATGAATAAACCAAGACTGTATAACAAATGCATAAAACATAGAACCCATAAAAAGTTGAAACTTACTGACTTTAGATATATCAAAAACCATACTTAATAGAGTTTTATATCTACAAGCTATTTTTTTCATCTCGGAAGATATCTCAATGTAGAATCAGTGCAAAATTAATCAATACTTAGTGGTTGAAAGTCCAACCTTAAATTTGTTAAAGAAAGCTACATGGTATAGCACATTTTTTTCCAGTAAGAAAAATATACCAAATTGGCATAAAAAATAAATCCTGTTTGTATAGACTTTTTTCCGTGGGAAACTCATAGTAAGCCTTAAAATGAAGGAAAAAGGAGTTAAGGGATAATAGGGGCTTGGGTATTATAGGGTGCCCGAGTACTGCATCAAGTAGTATGAATACACATTGGAGGAGTATTTAAGTACTTAATTCTCCCTTAACAGCTAGTTTCTAAGGGAGGGTCCCCCTAATGCTTGGAGGCTTATCAATTAGATTCAAAGCTAGATGCTGGAGTCTCAAAAATGGCTACTTATAAAGGGCCTGACCTGAAAGGTTGTATAGAGTTAGCTATCAAGACATTGACTCTCAGGTACAATGCTATGATAGGAGCTTGGGAAAGAATTTTATATCTCAATCAAATTGACAATATATATACATACACACACATATACATAGGTTGATACGAATGCATTCAAGCAATAATCATAAATACTAACACCTTACAATCATGATTTGAAATGTACAATATGATTTAACAAGCTATAAATTCATAGCATAAAATGAATCTAGAATGACTTTGAATCTCACACTACATGAATAAATTGGTTCAATTTCATATCATTGATCCAAATCATGTGAGTCAATGATTCGTTACTTTTTCTTTTTTTCTATTTCTTTTTCACCAGTTCTGAAGAAATAAATAGGAAATTCATATACGCTAAAATTTTTAAACGAAAAGGAATTGAAGCAAACTTGAAGTTATTTTATTATTAAATTACTTTACTTTTCGCTCATTCATTTAATGTGTGGACTCTATTTGGATTTCATTGCTTCATTTCCATTCTTCCAAAATAGAGGCTTCACAAACACAAAGTTAACTATAATTTCATTTTATAAAACTTATGGTTAAGTTGTTTTATCTATTTTTGGTTTAAAATTATTACATTGAACACTATATATCATTTATATGATACTTAGAAAGTTAGTTTTTGTTGCTTTTGAATCTTACAATTCAATGCAAATTATGACTCAAAAAATATTGGCTTAGCATTAAATATTTGAACCTTGAATTATAATCCTGGTACTAAGGCATAATTGACCATAAATACAGCATAAATACCTTCGTAACCACAATTGCGTAACAGAGCACGCACAACATGGCGTGTTGACTCATCATCTTCCACCAGCAAAACTTTTATCGATCTCACAGGGAGAAATCTCTCCCAGCATATGACTGGCCCTTGAGGTTGTTGCTGTGAAACCTGCAAGCTCCCATTGATTTGAATCAGATCCCTCAACCCATTGTTTCCATCTTCAGTCAGCTTATTAAATCTTGTGTCATCTTCTGTTGATGATCCAGAACTTACCCCTCCATTGGCTACTCCACAATTGAGACTCTTTTTGTCAAAAATCATATGATTGTGTTCTGCCAAACCTCTCTTCCCTTTCCCAACATTATTGTTCATTGGACCAGCCTATATCAACCAAACTGAAAAAACATTGTGAGGAATTAACACACAAATGCAACACCGTCGTCAAGTGAATCATGGATTCCCCACATCTCAAGCACGTCAACTATCAATTTCTGCAAATAACAACCCTTTCCATCAGTCAAGTCAGTACTTTTATAATAATTCTGAAAAAAGAAAATACCCTATACCTGAGCATACTCCACAGGCCAAAACAAATTTATACCCACACAACTATCAAGGGAGTAAATCAGAAATTGCATACGATAATTGTTAAGAGACCTTACATAATAAAAACCTACACTTCGTAGTAAATGCAAAGTTGTGATTCAAAAAAGTTAAGATAAAAAATATAGATCCATACCTCCAAACTCCAGCCCCCAGACAGAAACGAAAAGCTCAAAAACAAAAATTCAAAGCAAATTTAATGAAATGGAACGACAACCTGTTCCTGCACCAAAGAACTCTTAAAGCTTTTGTCTCAGCACAAGGTAAACTTCCCATTCATACCGATATCCTGTTAAATTAATATAATAAGTAAACTTACTTAACAGCCTTATTCCTTACATAAATAGAGACAGTTCACAGATTATTTTACATGGAGATTTCAGCAGACTTCAGAAATTCGAATAGTTAGAGGCTTATTTAAAACGACAACATAAAACAAACAAAGTCCAAATCTACAATCTAAATATCTTTTTTCTTTACTTTCTTTTTTTAAAAGTGATTCCCGTCCAATTTGCATAACACCAGACAGATGCACTGCTTTTATTTACCATAAATTTGATGCAAAAATTACAATTACACTGAGACGCGTCGTAGATTATTTTACTCGAATATATTAACTCAGACCTCATAAATTAGGGAAGGAAACCAAATTCAAAGTAAAAAGGTTAATGTCTCTTACAAATATAGCAATGAAGATTCTACTTATCCACACCAAATAAAACACAAAAAAATCCACAAAGCACAATCTAAAACCGCCTTTTCAACCGCTTATTTGATTTTCAGTAAAACCAAAAGCAAGAGAGGCTTAAACAAATTCACAGGACCACGAAACCAACCTTCAGAGCTTCACTGACAAGAACCAAACCTCCATTTGCTAGCTCGATGCAGCAACTTGGAAAAAACAATCCAACGCACAAAAAATCAAAAACCGTAATAGTCAGAGCTCCAATCTCGTTTAGAAATTAAAGCAAAACAAAAATCACAACAGCAAAAAACAAAATCACAATCAAAGGAAGAAACTCAGCAACGTAGGTAACAAGGTTCTAACATTTCTCTGAAAGCTTTTCTTTTCTTTTCTTTTTCCTTTTCTTTTCGTTTCGAATTCCGCGAAAAACAATTTTCTATGGAAAACACTTGACTGGCAGAGAAATAGCGAAGCCAAAAGGTTAAGAGAGAGTGGGGGAGAAGATATTATTCTGGGCGCGCTGACGTGTACAAAATGAAGGCGTGAATGGCTCGGAACTCCACGTAGGATGCTGGGTCCGTGCCACGTGGCGCGTTGGAGACGCGTTGATTGCGTGACGTGGACAAAATCAAAAGCCGCGAGGTTATGTGCACCCTTCCGAATCCAATACGATCTTCTAGATCTGGATGCCACCACGTGGCTCACTCGCCTCGCGTATAAAGGTTCTCCCCTCAAACCCACAAGCCCCGAAACGACGTCGTTCAGTTCATACATTCATCAAAACGGAACCCCTCTAGTAAGGGCCTTCCTTCATATGCCTCTACTTTTTTCCAAATCTCATCTTTTTTTTATATTTCCAATTATCCAATTAGTACATGATTAGGTTACTCTTGTTTAAATATTCATAATAATAATTGTTCCAGTTCTTCTAAAAATAATATTTTTATTAATATTATTAAATATTATGTACCATGCTTATCTCGGAGGATTTTTGTCCTTATTGTGTTATTAATATGATAAGAAACCATAGTGCTGCTTGTATAAAGTAGGTTCTTTTATTTGATTAAGAGAACTTGAGCACACAAAAAAACTGTTATTAAGCCCTGATAAGATGTTATAAGGCCATTAAAATGAGATTAAGTGGTGGAAAACTATTTCAGTTTAACTAGTGATTTTGAATTGTGTTGAATATTGAATTAGTTGGATTGAAACATAATTATCTTTGGTAATATATGTGATTTATAAAAGAAAAAACCAATGATTGTAAGAGATGAGAAAAATGACAGAGGAGGTGATGTTACATTACTTTTACATTAGAGGAGGAGAATGAGAAGTACATATCTTCATTTATTCATATGGTCCTGAGGAATTTATCCTAGATTTGAAAGGAAGTTGCGTAGTTGAGGGAGTGTATATTACTGTTTTATGTGTCAATTGCTTTGTTTTATCGTTATTTTTATTGAATCTTCATCAGTTTTTAGGTTGCTATGAAAGAAATATGTTGGAATTGGACGATAATGTATGGCTGATTTTCTTATGAAAAAGATGTAAATTGTTCTATTAATTTTGGTGATACAAAATTAGGTTTAATTTTTACAAGGAATCAAAAATTATTTTGGACATGTCTACAATTACATTTCTCAATCATAGTATGTAAAAGAAACTGCTCTTTGAACCAGTGATAAATTATGCTATTACATTATTTGATATTAAATTTACATGGTTGATGCAGATTTGTACTTTTTGCTTGATATTGATTTATAACTTGAGCTGCTAAATATTGTGATTTTTCTAATATACCAGAAGCTCATCAGATGAATGAACCAGCTGTTTATTTTGCATCTTTGAAAAATCTTCATGTCTTTGTGAAGGAAAGAGGAAGAGAATGATAATAAAAGATAAATGAGTCATGGTTATGTTATGTTATGTGTGTGAGATGTCAGACAAATCCATCTGATATTTCTAGTATAGCATGCCAGTGGCTGAGAAGGTGGGAATCTTTTTTCACAAACAGAAATGATTGAAAATGGTTGAAATTAAGGAAGAGAAAACATCATAAAATAATTGATGATGCTGTGTCGGAATGTGCAGAACTTAGGTTTCACAGTCCAAACCATTAACTGTCATTATGGTGGTTTCTACATGCATAAAAATGAAACCCTAATCTTGTTTTGTCACTAATTTTGGAATCTAAAAAAGTTAATGTTGAAAAAGAAAAAGAGTGGAAAAATAACAAGACTCTACAAAAATCATGTTGGACCATTGGGATTCTTTTCTGAGTTAACTTCTTGCAGCAACATTTTCAATATCATGTGTCTACTTTACCAGAATAGAATATACTCTTGTTCATAAGATGTAACAAAACTCCAGAACCACATTTGCAGCAACTTTCCATAAGGGGAATCTAATTGTACTGGTGCATGAGACCACATCATGGATAAAGTTGGAAGCAACAAATAGTAAACAACCTTTAGATCTCACGCACGAGAAGTATGTCCCATGGAATTTTCTAGTGTATTATATCATGGTATAAACTATCTGATTCAGTTTCATAGAATAGTGATTTTCAACGTAACACTGGATAAGGTCTAACGTGCGAACCTCTCTAAGAAAGTGATCAAATTATATATGAACACTTGTGTGGATTTAACTCTTGGAGTGTGGAAGGGTGCTCTTTAGAATCCCTCTTTCACAAGTGATCTTCAAATAAAATTGCTTCACATGAAGAGGGTTAATTAGTAATACAATTTTTAACACATCTTTCATTAATACACTTTCTACTATCTAGTTAAAATTTGATGATAATTAAAGATTCAAAAGTATGGTTCCTTAAATAAGTAGGATAAAATAAAAATATTTAATCAGGCAAAAACGTATTTGATAAAATGTTGTTATCATTTATATGGAATTAGCTGGTATGTTAACGTACCTATCAACCAGACTAGAAAATAATTGTGATTTTAATATTCAAATGTTGTGTGTAAAAATCAAATAAATTAGGAAATAAAAGTTGAATTTAAGTGAACAAAATTTGGTTAGGAAATTTTTACTTAAATAACGGTGAATTTCAAAACGGATAACACTTTGCACTAAAATAATGAGGATAAAAAAATTAAAGAAAATACTCAGCCGAGTTTAATATATATATATATATATATATATATTAAATTTTCTCATTTTTATTGAGATTTAATGAAAATGATACTAAAAATCAAATTTTAAAATGTTCAAAATATGACATAGCAAAAATAAGATGAGTTGTGTTTTATTGATTCCACCTTAAAATTATTATTTTTATAAAAGTTGAGTTTAAATCATGTTCACTTGTTGAGAGAGAGAAAGATTGGACATTAGACCATTGGATTGAAGGAAGTATAAAACAAAGTGTATTGATTGTGTAGTGATAATATGATAAACTATTTAGTCCATATATTTATTAGACTGGTTGTCATAATTGTTTCTGTTATTTCTTTAATTTAAGTTATATAAATAGAAATTGTTTTGGACATAAACAATATATTATATTGAGTTATTGAGTTAATCTATTATCCTAAAAAATAGTTATGAAATAAAAATTAACTTAGAATTTAGTTTTAGAATAAATAAAATAATATCTATTTTTTTAACAAAAATTAGTAAATAAAAGTTAGTTATTTATTTTTTATTTTTATAACAACCACTAACTCTTTCTCTAAGAAGATATTTTATCTCTCTAAGAAGATATTTTGTTTTATTCTAATAAAAACTACCAATTATCTTTAAGAAGATATTTTGTTTATAAAAACTATCAATTATCTCTCTCTTTTAAAAACTATCAACTATCTCTCTCTCTTTTTTTTTTTAAGAAGATGTACAGTTTCACTCTTATAAAAACCAGTATCTCTCTAAAATAATTTCTCTTTAATTTTTTTCTACTTTCTCTCTAGATTTATGATCTCATAAGTTATCAGATTGACAATCAGAGAACATCCCTAAATTTCTAGCGTTGAGTAGATCAAGAGTGTTTGATCAAATTCTTGAAGAAAGTTAGGTTGTCTGTGATTTTAGAGTCTTTTGAGTATCTCTATTCTATAAAGGTAAGGGAAGCTAATTTGATTGTTTTTCATAAATATTTTAATTATTTGTTTATTAATGAATTGGATGAATGTTTATATCTTGTATGATGTAGTATCAATGTTTGTGAATGATGTGGTGTGTGATCAAGACATAGTATCTTCAGGAAAGGAGATATCCGTGTTGAGATTATTAGGATGTGCATTGTTTAGGGATTTAAAGAGGTATCCTGACTCTACTGGTACATTGGATTCATATAGATGAAGATTACCAGTTAGTGAAGAGTTGAAGGAGATTCATATGGTCCTGTCCGAGGTTTGAAATATGATCCCGATCGGAATAGGACATATGGATTAACTCTGTGCATATGGGATCCGAGGTTTGAAATATGAGCCCGATCGAAATAGACTGTTATGAGGTTTGAAATATGAGCCCGATCGGAACAGTTAGGTGGTATATGACAGGTGCACACCTCTGAGTCTAATTCAATGCACGAGTGTCTTCCAGAAGTAGAGAGTCTAGTGTCTTTGTTTGTGAGTCAGTGTATGTATGATGTGATATGAACTATGAAAGATTGAATTGTTGTTGTTTTGATGAGATAGAAATCCAATTTATGAAAATATATATTTTTTGAAACTCTCTAGCTTACTCTTCTTTTTGTGTGTTGTTTGTTTTGTTTTTAAAATTGCGATGATCGTGTATATTCCACATGAGCAGAGGATTTGATAGGTGGTGTGAGTCCTAAGTGAATCGTTGGAGAAGCTTTATTTTATTTTATTTTATTTTATTTTATTTTATTTTATTTTATTTTTAATTTTACAGAGATATTTTTATTAAATCTTATTTGGAAATGTATATTTTGAGATACATGGTGAATATATGAATTTTTATATTCAATTTTATTATATAATTTTTATGCAATAAAGTTTCTATTATATGAAAAATATGGGATGTTACAGTTAAATTGTGTATAAAATCTTCTAATGTTAATAAAAATGTTTTCTTTTAATTTTGTTATTGTGTTTTCTTACTTTTTATTTATGTGAATCTAATAATTGACAGTTGTTTGTGGAAATAAAAAACAAAGTCAAGAAGTTGGAGATATAGCCACCAAGTTTGACATAATCTTGATACAACACAAAAGTGTTTATGCTTTGAACGTTGAAATGAACATGCTAACATCTTTGTCTTAGAATTGTAGTTTATTGGAAATTCAGTTTGCGGTTTTATCTACTATCCAAGTAAACTATATCACACTCACACAGGGGGTGAAGGAGACACCATGATTGAAGCACTAGTAGAAAAAGAGCATTTATCGTCGGTTCTGAGAGGCCTTTATCGTTGAGTCCCGAACCAACGTTGACCCAAGAGATGTTGAAAATGATGTCGATTAAACAACTGACGTCATGTAATCTACCACAACATCGGTTTGGACAAAAAAAAATGACGTGGTGCTTTGCTGAAATCCACAACACCACGTCGGTTTTAGCCAAACAACCGACGTGGTGTTGTCATTTTAAAAAAAAAAATATAAATTGATAAATCTATAATCGATACAAGAAAACACCATAAAAATTTTAAAATTTTTTAGCAATTGTAGATATGTGAAATCAAAGGCTACAATCTAAAAAAATAGATAAAAAATAACAAAAAGAAAAACCCTAGGCGATAGGATTTTGGAATTTTTGGAGGCCCGACCGCCTTTGGCATTTGGCCAGGGGCTTCGTTACCCCATTTCAAGCAACTTTCATTTTTGGAGCGTCTCAATCCGAGCTCTCTATCAAAAGTTATGACCATTTGAAGTTTTTTCGTCCAAAAGTTTTTGAAATCCTAAATCTATGATACAAACATCCAGAAAACATTCCAAGCATACAAAGATAAGAAAACATATCTTTTGTAGATAGTGAGGGCAAAACCAGTGAACGAAAATTGACGCAAACGAAATCTATTAAAACCAAAGAATGTAAAAATGGAATGAATGAAACCACAAAAGACAATGAGAGCAAAAAAGGAGAACAACACACGAGGGAGAACACCACATACCAGTGAGAACATGAGCAAGAAAGCGAGACAGAATGTAAGAGAGAATGCGTGAGAGAGAAAATGATAATGTGAGCAAGAGAGAACTGTGAAGAAGCAGCGCGCACAAGAGCGAAAATTAGGGAGGGAGGCAAAAAATGTAAGAGGGAAAAAATGTAAGAGTAAAAACAGTGTGGCTGGCTGAGTTAAAACAGGCAGAACCACGTTGGTTAGAAACCCTATAACCGACATGGTGGGAACCCTAATTTTACCCAATTTTCACCAATGTTATCAGAGTGACCATGATGTCGATTGGACTACCAGAACCAACGTCATGGTAAAAAACACCACGTCGATTTAAAGCTCCCAACCAAAATGGTGACTCACCCGCCATTTTAAAATTTTGAATTTTTATTTTTTACTGATATATTTATGACGATTTTTTTTGTTTAACCTACGTTGTGTGCATATCACAATGTCGGTTTATGTCTAATCGACGTTATGGATGCTCATTTATTTACAGAAATACCACCGCATTTTTGACAATGTCATTTTTGCATTTAACCGTCTTCATACGCAGACGTTAAATCTCCTTTTTCTACTAATGAAGGAGATAATTGGATATGGGTATTGTGCATGACTGCACAAATATTCATTCTAATAGTTAAAGTGACAATCATCAAATATATTACAAGAGAATGAAACGCATAGATATTAAGTTTAGGGAGATTATGATCAAGAAGATAGCCTAGGAGAAGAATCCAACATACATGCTTACAAAGTCTTTACCAAGATCCAAGGTCATATAATGTTTGGAGCTAATTAATGTTTCATTTGAAGAGAAAGGAATATAAAGCTAGAAGTTATTTTATGATTTGGAGTCAGTGTGGAAAATTGTAATTATTAGTTTTGAATCATGTTCAGTAGTTGATCTGCTAAATATCTCAATTAGATCATAGATTGTGTGATGAAAGAAAAGAGAATATTAACTATTATAAATTTTCTAATAATGGTGTGATAGATAATATAATATAAACATATAAATATTTATTACACTTATTTATATATTTTCTTAATTTAAGTTTTATATTATATGTAAAAATGGTTATGAACATAGACTATAGAGTTATTGATTTAGATTTTTTATATAAACTCTTTCAATATTAATAATCGTTTTCTTCTAATTTTATTGTTATATTTTTTTTTACTTGTTATGGATATGAACCAAAAAAGTTTCTTATGCTTTGAGTTGAGATTATGGCATAAAACTAATTTTATATTATAAATACAAGGTATACATGGAGTATACAAACAAAAATTATACTTTTACCTTACCCTTAATATAGATATCATTGTGTTTTTACTGACTTAGGGTCAGAGAATCTTTTGTATGTGAACCTTTCCTCGTTGCGCCTACCACAACTCGTTTCCAAAGGGTCCGTCCTCATTTACCTCGGAAGGTTCGACACAGGGTAAGAACATTGGTGCCCACCGTAAAAACCTTGTTTCCTTATCCGTCAATTAGGGGCTTGTTCCGGTACACCCAATAGTCAAACATTGCTTAGAAGTCGAGGTCAAGGTATGTTTAAAACATCTTCCTCCCTTAACCCTTCAAAGCATCTTTTAAAAACAAAACCGTAACGAAAATCCAAACTCCATAACATATAATACCTCAATAATAAAAAGAAAATAATTAACACTTATTGTTTTATAAAACAATAAACAAATTAAAAAACTATAATCTCTAAAATGATAATGATTTTGAAGTAGAAAATTTACTTTCTAATGAGAATGGCTTAATACAAAAGATAAATAACCAAAGAGTTATTGAGTATATAATTATAACTAACAAAATCATTTAATGAGGAAATCTAATTAAGCACCTATTAAGTGATAGTAGTGACCTGTTTTTTTTAATCAAATGATCAACAAAAAGGTCTTTTATATGTTGAGTATTACTTGTGCACGATAAATGTGTATTAATATCAGGATTATGAAAACAAGTAGTAAAAATGAAATTATTTTTAATATATTGTCCCCTTAAATAATTAATAAAAGTAATATGTTTTTTCAATAAAAATTTTATTTGAATTCAAGAAAAAAAAAACAGGTTCTCGCTTTTTTATGAAAAATTTGAACAAAAATTATTATTAGAAAATATTGTTCTTTTCAAAGAAAAATTATTTTAAAGAAATATAAATATAAAATATTTTTACTTAAAATTCTTGTATACTTGTCCTTCTTATGTTTCACATGTTTCAGAGGAAAATGGGAGGATCGCGCAAAACGGAAAGGAAATTTCAAAAAGTTTAATTGTTCTTTCTTTTGGTGCAATGTGCAAGGAAAGAATAAAGGAGACCTTGAGTTCAATTTAAATTTAGTTTTTTTAACCGAAAAATAAACCTCTCATAAATATATTATTTTTATTTTTATTTTTATTTAAAATCTGTGTACGCTATTTTACATCTTTTCCTGTCTTTTTACTTTTTTTTCATATTAGAATAAAACGGAAAAATGTTATATTTCCTTTATATAAAAATAACATGAAAAATCGTTTCACTTTTATCCATTTTATTCATAAACCAAACTAAACCATTTAATATTATATTTCTTTTCAAAAAAATTAATGATCTATGAACAAAGATGGGAATTACGGAATATTAAGAAAACTAAGATCTAACATTTAAGTATTAACCAAATTACGGAAAAACCTGTTTTCCAGACAGAAAAATTAACATAAGAATTAATCATTATTTATATATTAATCTATAACAATATATAAAGATATTTTTAGAAAATATATAAAAATTTTATTTTCTAATATACTATATAATATTCTTTTTATCATCTCTTCAAAATAATTCAAGTTATTGATAAAATAAGTCTTTTAAATGATAAATTCAACAATCATATTAAACTATTGATAGTCACAATTCAATTAAAAGAGTCACATATATCCATGGATGACAATTTATTACTTATATCATTATGATATTTCTCAATCAAAATCTTTCTTATTGTTGTTATAATTAAAAGTCACTCTTTTAATAGGGTAAGAGACCACAAAATCTCTAATTTTGATATATTGGAAATCAATCCTTAACCTCCCACTTTTCTTCTAACTTATCAATAAATAGTGAAATTAAAAGGTATAATTAAAATTATCTTAAGTTTTTACTAAAACGATCTTAAAACATCATTAACGAGATCAACAACTAATATGATTTATATATATATATATATATGACTAAGAATATTTAATTTTCCATTACACTCTTCTCAATTTCTTTAACTTTCTAAGCTTTTTTTTTTTCTCTTCTATATTTTCTATTTATTATTTTCCTAACTAGTGGATTTCAAATTGTTTATATTTTAAATTTCTTAAATAATTTTTGAAATATAAACGAAATTAATATCAATAAATATATTAAATTTAATATACGTATTAATATGTAAATTAATAAAAATTATAACAGTAATTAAATTAACTTGGCAAGTTAAAATAACATGATAAAGTTACATACACATAGAAACACCAAAGCTTATGTTTCTCTTAAAATAATAATGAAATTGTTATTAACTGTTAAAAAATAGCAAAATGCATTATGATTGTAAAAATATGCCAACGATTAATCTAGCTGACACACTATATAAATATGGTTTGAATCACTAATTAATCAAGTTGATTATTTATATTAAAAAAATAAAAAAATGTATATATTTAATATAATATAATAAATTTAACTTGTAAGACCTGGCGTTAATGTTTAGTAGAGATGGTTTTAGAATAATAATGGTTGAAATTCTAATTCATATTTAATATACAAATTAGAATTCTTTAGTAGTTGATTTCATTTTATAAATTTTATGGCTGTTTTAAACATTTTTCTCGTATTTTTCTACACTTTTTTTTTTTTGTTTCAATCAAAACTTGTCTTGTAAAAGATAATAGAGAATGCAACATTCTCATCTCATCATATTTTTTTAGGTAAGTCTTTTATTCTCTCATATCTCAAAGTCTGATTTTGTTCTTGAACTTGCATGTAGGTGTTTTAAGGCTTGCGTATGAGATCTTAGTCGGTTAGATAAATTTTTGCCAATTTAAATTCGTACTAATATTTTCTGCTTGCGAATTTAATTTATTCTTAATAAGCTGTATAACCATTATCAATTCTTATGAGAGTATGTTTATTTATGGAATTCATTTGAATAAGCTGCATAATATTTATCAATTATAACGATGTTCAATAACTTTCAATGGGATTATATTTTAACTATCATTTAATCAAATCAAACAAAAATGTCACATTTATTATAGAGTATTCAAAGACAAAATCACCTATTAAATTCAAATAAACATCAATTAATACAAACGCTCTTTTAAAAATCACATTAAAAACAAGTATTGTTTTTGTTTAGTTTAATAATAAAAAGGTAAGTTGATGGTCATCTTCCAACAAACACCTCCTATACGTTTTATTGATGATCAACCATAATCACCACAAAAAAACTCAAATACTGGATGATTATTTGAATTCAAAATTTAAAAAATGAAAATGACAAACAAAATTTACACTAGAATCATAAAATTAAAAAATGTTTTCAATTTTAAGAACTTTTTTAAGGCTAATAAACCCTTTAGTGGTACATTTTAAAATTAACTATAAAAAGAAAAAAATATTTTACATCCTTTTACATAAAAAAAAAGTTATTGTACTTTTATTATTGTTATCGGAAACTTTTTTGCAAAAATATTGTAACTTGGATAAGGAAATAACTATAAAGACAAACATTACGTAAAGGATTATTGCTTATAACAAGTATTTTAGTAAAAAATTAAAATGTATACAAGTTTAGTAATTATGCATTGCATTACCCATAAAAACCACCATTTATATAAATTTTAAAGTAAATATGACAAAAACCAACATACATATTATAATACAATACAAAAACCATTTTACTATAACTTATTGTTTCTATTATACCAATATGACAATAATAAGTACACTATTTAATTTGCATATTTCTATAACATACCCTTTTATGTTTAGTGAATAGATAAATATAACATGCATGCATATATTTATGCGTATCATGTCAAATAAGAAAATGATAAGTAAGCTTCCTGTCATTCAATCCTACAACAATTATTAATATTAATTTTTCTAATAAATGTACACAGAGAATCAACATGTAAATTGCAACACATTATGAATTCATCTCTTCCAAAGTTGTGCTTTTACAAAAATAAAGGGTAAAGCAATAATCATCAATTAAAATAGAAGTCATTAATACTATAATAAAATTCTGTGTTGTAAAATAACTTCATTGAAATTATCAAAATTTTCCAAACAACAGCAGGTAATTTGCTTTCTGCCCCTCAATTTGAACTTCCACTCTCATGGTTTTCAAAATAACTATTTTATTTCTCTTTCAAGTGACTTGTGGATTATTTGTTTTGAAACACCTTCTAGAATTCATGAAATACTATTCATGTTTTCTAAAAGATAATAGGATTTCTAGAATAAAATTTCTATAACACATGAAATATATTTCAAAACAAATTTTTCAGAAAAAACTTTTCAAAATAATATTTTTTTTTCTATTCTTTGGTGGGGTATGCAGTAAAGGAGAAGAGGACAGGATAATTTAGTCAATACACCCAATTGTGAGAGTGCAGGTTAAAAAATGGGGGTGCAGGAAGTAATTGCCCAACAATTACCCCTCTCCAGTACATCTTCCGAAGTGAACTTCAGAATTTAATGGAGCCAAATTGCGCAAGTGGAAATAACAGGCTGGGACGTCCATAAGTCTTCAATTTGAAGGGTAAGATGGTTAACGAGCACTGAATCAGAATCCAAAGTTCAGATAACGCAACACAAGTGTCTTTAAATCTCAAAAGTGAAAGACAAATAACGAAACAACACTATTATTATAACCACCCAAAAATAAAAAACCACTATATTGTGGCTTATCTTCAATAACTTCTGTGTAACTACTATATTTGGATATTTATACAATGCAACGCCAATAAGACAACGGCTCAGGCCTTGGAAGCATATGCCCCTCTTATGCGTAACAAGCACCAACGCTTTGTGGGTACCATAATCCTCTCCAAGAAATAAAAAGGTCAAAGAAAGTTGTCGTCTCAGGACAACTGGAATGGGAGAACCTATCTCCCTCACCACTTCGATTACAGAATCACATGCTGCACTTGCAACTCCAAACCTAATAAAGCAATTTATAACATGTTTAATAGAATTAGAACTTTTAACACCCAATTCAGAACCTGAATAATGAAATTCCAAAGAAAAAACCATTTTGCCAAGGCCCGACCGAGGCTATTCCAACATCTGATCCTGGCTGAAGTTTAGAGACTCTCTCCATATGAGCTCCTTTATATCTTCTTCGTTGAGAGTTGTCTGTTCGAAATCAAAGACGAAAGGAGTTGGGCAAACGGGCTCCTCGTTGATCTCATGAAGACTTGCCATATATGGGTGATTCAGTGCTTCTTCAACTATGCAAACCATACAAAACAAGTAAATCTTAAAAGGAAATGAAAGAACGCGATAAAAAAATAGAGGGTCCTACCATATTAAAAAACAGTAGTTTTGGTTCTTGTACATCTGAAATGTGGTTGATTGTCTATAGTGGAGTCAAAATGAAGTATAGAACTGGGAACAAAATCTACCACATTTGGAAATACAAGGTCTAAAATTATCGTTTTGAAGACATGTATACTAACTAAAACCAATTTTGACTAAATATTTAGGGATCTAAACACATTTTACTCAAAATTTCATGGATTATTAAAAAAAAAAAAAAAAAAAAAAAAAAAAAAAAAGAGAGAGAGAGACATACCGGTTATTCGCTTGGAGGGATCAAAGACTAGCATCTTCTCAGCAAGATCAATTGCTAACGGGGACGCATCAGGAAACCGCTCACCAAAAGACTGCTTCTCTTTTTGTGGAAGCTGCTTAACATACTTCTTTGCATTATCACTTCTGAGGAACCCAAGATCCGAGTCCTTTGGTGAACCTAGTAACTGTTTTGTGAGATAATTATGAGGACTTCGTTCAATATTTCATCATTTGGAAGCTTGCATTAACTATCAATACTAATTAAAAGACATTTCAGAGGACAAGGATCCTACCATGCTAAGCTAAACTTTTCTGCCAATTCAACATGCAACTAGTTATTGAAGACAGAAGACAAATACCTCAGTTATAAGGGCCAACTGCTGGACATAATCTTTACCAGGAAACAAAGGCTCCCTTCTAATTATCTCCATTAAAATACAACCAACCGACCAAATATCAATAGCAGCAGTATACTCTGAACAATTCAATAACAATTCAGGGGCCCTGTACCAACGAGTGACAACATATTCTGTCATAAAGTCGGTCTCTGAGGTTGTTCTCGCAAGCCCAAAATCACATATTTTGAGATCACAGTTTGCATTGAGAAGTAAATTGCTTGGTTTTAGATCTCGGTGCAAAACATTTGCAGAGTGTACGTACTTCAATCCTCGCAAGAGTTGATATAAAAAGTACTGCAGTCACATTGAAAACACTGTTTAAGTTTTATAAACTATAAATTTCATTGATACAAATCAAATCTACACGTTCAAAACATAACGACTAAATTTAAATTTGTAAGGTAATGATTCATAATCAGTTTCAAAAGGAAAAAAACATCAGAACATCTTATACTGGTTACTGAACTATTAAAGGTTCTCGGACAACAATAGATGGCATCGTAATCAGAAGCAGCACTAAATGACCAATTTAACAGTTCCATTTTCTCATTACCACTCTTTGATAATTTTTGTATTAATAACAACTTTGTAATATCACTGAAGTAGTTAGGTTTCTTTTTCTTTTGTCTTAAATCCCTCATATCAAGAAGTCAATTCACTTTCCAACAAATCCAACATTAGCCAATGGACTCACTTACAAGTTATCCTAGCACTTACTCTCTTCACAACACTCAGTCACACCAGAAACTTTGTTTAAGAAAAGCAAACTTCATATCTTACAACTTGGATTAAATTCTTGGCGGCAGTCAGCTTACATTAACAAAATGAGAAGAAACATTCTATTAAATTTTATTCTCCTCCCATACCATACTGAACCAAACAGTCATCACTGTTCGGGACAGGGACAGGGACAGGGATGAATTAAACCAAACAGTCTCATTTATTTTTGGCTGTTAAAAAAAAAAAAACTTATCTTCATCACTATCAAATGCTTCGTCGCGTATGGAACTTTACATAAAAACTTTCCGTGTATCCTTTACATGATACCTTTTTCCCACGTCAAACACTAGTGCGCACCACAGATGCGCAATGAGTGGCAGTCATTACAACACAAACAAAACAACAAATGTCTCCACATAATTTTGCATTGATTATAGATATCCTTCCCAAGAGACAGCATTACACGAATTGCATAAGACAACTATAACCTTAAATTTTAGGTTTGTAGGTTTTCTTTTCTATATATTATTTAACTTTCTCATTTTCTATTAAACGTGACTTAGAATTACCTTTAGATATCCAATTATACTCTTACGCAAATATCTAATCATTATCCCTCGGTCTTAGACACCCTCTTAAAAATCACGACTCTCTCTTCTCATACCAAACCAATGCAAATCTTTACCCCCACTAAATCTCACGCAGTTCCACACACTCAATCACTCCTCTGACGCGTGCACACTCACATTTCTTTCAAGTCAAACAATCAAACAGTTAGTTAGCACCACCACCACTCAGCAATAACTCCTCACCTGACAGTGCTCATCAGTGAGAGCCTGATTAGACTGTATAATCTGATGCAAATCGGTGTCCATCAACTCATACACAATATACACATCGTTGAAATTCTCCCTCTCCGCTGGCCGAATTATGTCCTTAATTTTAATTATCTGCACAATAACAAACCAAAACGAATAAAATAAATGCACAAATCATCATCTTTATACAAAAAAAAAAAAAAAAAAAAAAAAAAAACAAATTTTAAAAAAAAAAAAAAAAAAACGCACAAATCATCATTATTTTTATACAAAAAAAAAAAACGCACGTTATCATGTTCCATGTGGCAGAGAAGCTTGATTTCCCTGAGCGTCCTCTTGGCGTCGATCCTGTTGTCAAACGCATTCCCAATCTTCTTAATCGCAACTCCTTCTTCGGTCTCCGAATTCGTAGCGCAGCTAATAAATCATTCAAAAACCAGTTTAATTAATCAGTTAATTAATTAATTAACTAAATTAATTGAAAAAAATAGCGAAAGGGAGAAGAACGAACCAAACGATGCCGTATGCGCCTCTACCAACGGGTTGAAGAGGGGGTGCGTACTTAGCATAGACTTCGAAAAGGTTGCCTAAGATGTTGTAGCGCACGTACTTGCCGCCGTGAATTGGAATCCCTTTCCCTTTCGGTTTCTCAGATTCCGCGTTGTTTTCCATTTTCTTTCGTTTCTCTGCACACACACTAAAGCAAGCAAGGAAAGTGAGTGAGATTGGGGATTCAGGATTTCAGAATGTGATTATAATTATTAGGTCCACTTTGTACTGTGACTTCAATGGCTTTTGCCTTTTTGGCGTTGGACTTTTCAAATTGAATTCAAATGTTCGAACCTGCTTTGTTAGTTCTTATTGTTGCCCTTCCGTTTGTGATTATTGTGGACAACACAACAAAACACTATCCGTGGAAATTTTCTTTCGAAATTGAATCGTACAAGTCAAATCCCGCTCCTTTTCTTGCAGTTTTTTTTTTTTTTCTTTTAAGCCAAA
>Ga0209489_101150_pt1 | contig 53735 bp, 22 predicted proteins | sample SiratrowhiteBW_FD_187527 | JGI IMG/M metagenome (GOLD analysis project Ga0209489, IMG submission 187527) | Root nodule microbial communities of legume samples collected from California, USA - Siratro white BW (SPAdes) (version 2) | ecosystem: Host-associated > Plants > Roots > Nodule | place...
TATATATATATATATATATATATATATATATATATATATATTATATCACATTCTAAACAATTTAATTATCATTTCGTAAATATTTTCATACATCACTAATTACTGGATATAAAATATTCTTTCTTATCACAATCATTAATTAATAATATTAATAATATGGTTCATAACATCTTAGATAAATTGTTGCAAAACTAACCAAACAAGTGTGATATTGCATGACAAAAATATTATTTAAAAAATAAATAACAAAGAGTATAAGGAAATCATACTAAAATTATAAAAAAAAGAAACATTTTTTCTACAAAAGAAATAAAAGGAAATTGAAAGATTTTGAAAAAAGTGTAACTTAATACAATTGGGTAAAATAAAATATGAAGCAAATTCAATCTCATTCCTACTTAAATTAATCAATCTATTAACACAACTATTATTATCATTAAAGATATGAGTCACTCTAAATTTCATAACATAATAAATTTGTATATATTTACATCGTTTACGTTGAAGAATCCAAGGATAAATATGACCAGAACCAAATGCTTAACAAAGAAGTTTTACACTTCTATCAAAGTTTTTCTAAAATATTTCAATTGAGCATATTCAATAGTAATAATAATATTATTAAAAAAGACAACAATAATATTAAAAATAATATTAATAATATTGATAAAAACAATATTAATAAAATTCGTAATGACAATAATAAATTAATAAAATTTAAAATACTAATATTATTAATAATATTAATATGGATAATAAAAATAATATTAATAATAATATTAGAAATAAGAATATTAATACTACTAATAATATTAACATTAACAGTAATAACAATATTGATAATATTATTATTAACTATAATAATAATAATAATAATTCTAAATAATAATATCACAAATATTTTTAATATAACTGAAAATAATATAAAAAAATATTAATAATATTAAAACTATTTTTCATATAAATATAAATAATGTTAATAATAAAATCAGTAGTATTAAAAATATTATTAATGTAAATATAATTAATATGAATAGAATTATTAATAATATTCCATATATTAAAAAATATATAATAATAATGTTATATAAATAATAATAATAATAATAATAATAATATCAATAATATTAATAATATTTTGTGTATAAATATTAATAATATTAAAAACTTTAAAAATATTAAAAAAATTAATAATTTGAAAAAAATATATAATATTGATAATAATAATTATTATAATATTATAGCTAACAATATTAGAAATAATAATAAAAACAATAATATTAATATTAATATTAATATTAATATTAATAATAATGATAAATATAATATTAATGATAATATTATTAATAATACCAATGATAATAATAATATTAATAAAACTAATAATAATAATAGTAATAAAAATGTTAAAAGTACCAATAATATTAATTATAATACTAATAATATTAATAAAAATATTAATATTGTTAATAATATTCACCTTTACTAATATTATTATTAATAAATCAATATGAACATCATTATCATTAATAAGAAATAGTAGTAATTTTATCCATAGTTATAAGCTCATAAGTATTATCCACGGACATAGGTTCGTAGGCTTTACTCACGGACATAGGTCTATAGTTCATGGGTAATACCTACGGACCTGTATCTGTGCGTAATACTTACAGACATGTGTCCGTGAGTAATACTTACGAACCTATGTTCGTAGGTAATACCTACAGACTTAAATCCATGAGGTAATACCTACAGATACAAATCCGTAGGTAATAATCTGTGGATAATGCTGAGGTAATAATTCGTAGGTAAATTGAGTTTTTCTTGTAATAGATGTTAGAGTTATGAAAGCACTTTAGAATACTTTTGTTGTGAATTTTGGTTTTATACTTTTCGTTCTTTTGGTTTCTAATTAGTAGGTTGATCCCATTTGTTTCTTCTTGAATTTTCGATGATTGAATTTTTGTCCTTTTGAAGTAATTCTAGAGTTGTGTGTTATATGTTCTTGATGGGATCCAATAGTTGAATTATATCATTGGTTGTGGTCATGAACTAATTTTTTATTTACTTATCTTGTATGTATTTTACACGTGTATGTACTTGTATAAACTAATAAAGATAATGAAATTTGATTGTTATTAAGTTAAATAACTAAGATTAAGGTAGAATCAATTTGATTTGAATTAATATAAATCTTTACATAATTTTTTTTCTTATTAGTCTTTATATATTTACTTTTTGTTCATATATAAATATATTATATGATTTTTATCAATCTTGATTTCATATTTAATTGAATTACGTTTTCAAATTTTGTTTTAAAATAAAATATGACGAAAGTAAAGTTTAAAAAAGAACAAACTTCATGAAATCAATTCAACTCCCTCTCAATGTAATCTGGTCATAAATCTTTTTTCCAACATAAATTATACTTAACAAAATACGATTTGACAAAAGCCTACTAGGCGTATTATCTATATATACAACATAGTTCAATTTGATATATAAGAAAGAAAAGTGAGAAAAAGAAATACATTATAAATAAAATTAACAATGGCTAATTTATATTATTAATAATTGTTAAAAATTAATCTGATAAAAAAATATCTTATATTCTAAATTTAAAATAGATATTTACTTGATATAAAAAATAAAAGTATATATGTCTCAAAAGGCCACATGCACGTGAGTTTTGTCAGTGTTTTTTAGACTCAAATTTTATGTGTAAATGCAAACTAATATTTAAAGGGAAAAGATGACTATATCATAAAAGTAACTTTTTGTAATTATTTTTTTAAGCATGCATACCTTTTATATGAATTTATTTATTTCTATATAAATTTTATGTAGTGTATATTTTAGTTGTGTACTTTTTTAAAAAATTTGATAAATTTCATGAAGGTCGTGCTAACCAGTGTCCTATGTTTGACCTTTAACTGAAAAAACTGCTAGAAACACGTGAATGACAAAAGTTTTTTTTTTTTTTTTTGAAAGATAAAAAAGTCAAATTCTATTAAGTAGAATGGGTACGGTAGATTAATCTTAAAAAATTTTAACAGACATAAATTTTTTATATTTTAATTATTATTTGTCACTTAATTTAAAATAGAATAAGTGGAAACCGCAGTAATTTCAAAATAAATATTTGAATCTCAATTACTTAATTAAGTTACATTTTTCATTTTGGTCTTTGGACTTTGTGTTTAAAATGTGTGTACCCTGCCACTTATCACGGATGGGCTTCCAAGTCCAAATGAGGGAAGATTTTTCACGGATTGGGTTTTCAGTCCAATAAATGGCATCATGCATCTCCATGGACTATTGGAAAAAAATCTAACTATTCATAGTTTAGATTTTTGAATTATATAATTTAAAAATACATTTTAAACAGTATAATCTAAAATTTAAAAATATATTTCGAATTATATAATTAAATATATGTTTTATATTATATAATTTAAAATATTTTTAGATTTGTATATTTTCAGAATATATAATTTAAATTATATTTTTAAATTTTAAATTATACCACTCAAAATATAATTTTAGATTATACAATTTATAATTTATACTTTGGCATAGGTGCAAAAAGAAGGCATTAGAATGCTTAAAGCAAGAGTCTAAGCCTCTTTGTTGATAGGCCCATGACATAGGTCATAGAAATATGTGGATAGTTGACCCAAAAACCAACAAAAGAGAAATATGGGAATTAAAAAAAGAATAGAAGAGAGAGAATCTATAAAAGTAAGCTTTAGAATATGCTAAACAGAGAAGAAGGTCTAAAAGTCAAAAAATTGAAATTCCTAAAGGCTATTTGGCAAAACCATCTTCCTCTTTATTGAATTGATTTCCACTCTGTTCCCAAAAGCAGAGTTTGTTGTTTGGGATCGACATGCACCACGCATGGCTTTAATAAAAATCAATTAAAAAATATCTGTCTTGGGAGGTTAAGTTCATGGACATAAAGTTTATTTTCATATCATAACAAATAGACAACTTTTTCTTTTTGAATTTGTATATATTAGCCATACAGATATTTTCTCATGTTAGAGGTATTTGTGATTTTCAATGTCTTTTTTTTATGATGAGAAATTCCATGGATCCTTCATCTTCACATTATGAAAATCTTTGAGGTATCAAGGAAAAGTTTAAAAGAATATAAGTACACTATAAAATGACTTTCTTTTCTAAAATTAGTAAATATACTCTTCTAAAACAAATCTCACTCGCACTAACCTAATCATCATTGATTTGAAGAGTTTCTACTGGGTGAAAATTGATACAAGATTTTTTATTAAATAAATTATTTCTATAGTATGTCAGTGTAAAGTGTGTATTCACTAGACAACTCATCATGTTTAATTTTTTACTTAAATATATTTTTAATTTTCATAAAAGTTGTTAAAGTAAAAAGTTAACTAAGAAAAAGGTTAATAATATTTGAGAAACTTAAAAACCCAAAATAAATTATAAGAAAGAAATACAAATAAATACTATTCCGGAAACCAAATACAAATTCTGTAAATGTTTGGACTAAAAGTCAAGGAAAATTTAATAAGAATTAAATACAAAAGCCTTTTAATTTGTTGAGAGACCAAAAATTTATTTTAGGAAAAAAAAGTCTTATTAAAATATTTCACTCCAATATATATTTTTTGTTATAATAACTAATTTCAATTCATTATTACATTTTGGAGAGGATGCTTATAGTCCAGACAAATTTAATTGAAAATTTGTATTGCAAATAACCAAATGACCCTTTTTCCCAGTTCAAAGTCAATTAGATTGTGAATACTGTTTGACAAAAATGAAGAAATATTTTGAAAACTTCACAATTTTTTTAATCCATGTCAGTCACTAATCACTCCTACCACACATTTTAATCTCTGTCAGAGTAATAATTAATTGGTAATATATGTACCACTTTTGTCTGAAGAATGATAAAGGCTAGAAAAAAGCATATATATATATATATATATATATATATATATATATATATATATATATATTTTTTAATGAGGTAGAAACAATTGAATTTTATGAAAAGACAAATCATGAAAAGATTCTTTATAATTAATCCTGTATCTTGAGAAGATTACTAGGAAGAGTTAAATTTAAAGGTGATTAACATGACATCTGTGAAAAATAAACATTATTTAATAAGGTGATTGGCACCATAATTTATAATTTATTCCTGAACATTCATTAGTTTAACTTTTGCAAGAAAAGAAAAAGAAAAAGGAAGATTCCATAAAGATGAGCATGATAATCTATCTCTCTTGCTTGGTAACCCTAAACCCCTATGGCAATCCATTAGGGCCTGAGAATATATAGTAAACTTTGCATTGCAATTCAACTTGAATTATAGCAAAGTTTGGGCCCTCCACCGCACATTGATGGTTACATTGACCCCTTTGGTTCCCCATGCACCATTTCTTTGCCTCATTCCTTCAAAAGGCTATCCAATTACTCAATCATCTATATCCTTCATAGCCTCCACCTGTAAACCATATTCAAGAGAATGCAATGGATCATACATGCCTCCATCCAACATATTTGTACAAATCTATTTCTTTTGTGATATTCAAAATAAAAACAAATTATAAAAACTCACATTTTCACCATGGTATTGATATTTTTTTTTCCTATTAAGTAAATTGATGTAGGAGGCATTTAGAAGTGCTTATTGTGTTTTTGGAGATCTTAAGATAAGTTTCCAATTCAACTTATACCAAAATAAGTATCAATGTGGTGTGGTATGATACTTTTAAATTTCCATTGAAATCTTGGTAATGAAAACTTCAATAAATTTTAAGATGGTGTTTGGTATGGAAGAAATAAAAAAAGAGAAAGAAATAAAGGGAAAAATGATGATTTAGAAAAGTTGAAGAGAAGAGACTTAAAAGAATGAGACTCTATTTAAATTTTCTATGAATAGTGAAAATTAACAATATGAAACTTTGAAACTTGACACTTGGTAACTATTTAATGGTTTTTAATTGTTAAAAAAATGTGACGGCTAAGCATTGAACCTTTTTTTTTGGTGATGAAGACAAGAAAGAATATTTAAAAAAAAAATAATTATTTACACTATAATTCATTTATTTCTTTACACTATATGTCTTCAATTTCATTTGGACTAAAAAACTTCTAATTTTATCATATTTCTCTCCTAATTTTCTTCACTCACTTTTTCCTCATGGTTTAGAAGAAGAAATAACGAAGGAGATGCTTCTATAAGAGTATATTGGAGTAAAAATATGGTTGATAAATAACTGTCTTTTAAGTATGGTGATATTCAAGATTTGGTTGAGGTTTGTGTGAATGAAAAAAATGTATGTTTGAAAGGAATTCTTTAGTATTTGGAGGGTTAAATTTTGTATAAGGTTCACCTAAAAAATTTATAAAAAGTAAGTTCATGTTAACAAATTTGAGTAATTTTTTTATCTAAAGTAGGAGTTTATTGAGTAAACACTAATATATTCATAACAACAAGGAATTATAGGTGAAGTTTAAGAAGTAAATCTGGGGTAGGTGAAGGTGAAAAACTAGTAATTGGACAATGACTCAGCATGAACAAGAATTTGAGCAAGTGTGAACTCATTTCAAAAGATCACTCACTCTCTTTCTCTCTCTTAATTCTATTTTACTTTAGCTCAAAAAGATGTGCGTGCTATTTTGCATGGTAAATTTTGTTGTTTGTCTCTATTCTGTCTCCAAACACTATGAAAATATATTAGATTAATATGATTTCCATGACTTTCCATGTTTGATCATTTGATTTGATTGAACACACATTTGGTTACGCATATCAAGGTCCTAATTATTGAATTAGCAAGCCAAGGTGATCAAAACTGTAAAACCAAGGGTGTACGGAACCATTCCTGTGCCTCTCTTTTCTTGAGGGTTCTCAATTAATCCACCATTAGCGGAACAAAACTTAACACTAATTATGTCACATCATCCATATTATATAATACATAGTTTAAAGAAATAAGAGATGATTAGATATCCATTATCTAACTTTTGGGTTCCCATTCCCCTAATCAACCACATTCCATTGCATGAACACCTCAATGTGACAGAGATTATTGTAAGCATCAACCTAAGATACATAGATTCCCCCGTGCAACTTTTAAATAACAAAAATCAAACCCCCACCCCCTCAAAAGCAATCTTATTATAAAATTAACAATAATTTCAAATCTTCTTTCAACATTTTCTACTCATTTTTCTATTTTTTAAATGAAAAAAATATTAAGACACTTTATATTCCTCTGATATTAAGTATATTTTTAACTTATTGAGAGTGAAAAAACATTAGAAAAAGACAAAGTTACTGTATAAAATGAAAACAAACCATGAACAAGAAACACCCTTTGAGATATCATGAATCATGCAGAATTTGGCATAGATAAATTATACCCATTTTTGTGTTTTTGTTCCATTCCCAATAAAAAATCAAGGCATGCAGTCAAAAGGGTTCCTTTTGAAGGTTAAATTTTTTAGTATGATTGCTCCATCTCAAAGGTATAGAAGGGGGTTATTGCAGCATCTACAAAACTCTTGATCATAGTTACCCTGAACATGGTGAATATAAGTACGTTCATATAAATATGTAGTTATTACTCCATAAATTATAAATTTAGGAATTTGACTACATTAAAATGAACAATCATAAAGTAAGAAATTTCAGTGGTTGGATGAGATAACTAATGGAAGATATTCAAATAAATATGCTATGCAGGTACACTTAAATCAATAATTAACTTTATTCTCAATATTGTTTACTTTATTCTTTAAATGATTAGTTATTTTAGAAGAATCAGATCCAAAGTTAGTAGGATGCACAAGAACAGCCTAAGATGATGGATTTGGTACAAGGGGACAGATGAAATTATTGTGTGAGAATTGGCAACTACACTCTTGATTACATGTTAAACCTAAAATCACGGTAAGAATATGGTGAAGCCAGGGATGGAGTGGATAAACTTTTGTTTTGTTTTTGCACTCTAAAACAAAGGTCCAAAAGGAAAAGACATCAGATGAAATTAGATAAGACAAGCCAACATTCCAATCTGTACACACAGAGAAAAAAGTATTGAAAGAAGTTGAAATGAAACCCGGTGGGAAACAGGCAAAATCTAATAGATTTTCTCCTTTTGATAGCTTCTAACATGCTAGTTCAACATGAACCAACCAATTAAGAAGGAAGAGAATATTATTATACACCATCACAGAGGGCCATTGGAAATTGGTGCTCCTCTCTTGATGCTATCCATGTTGGTAGTTTCATAGACAGGTAGACCACTTGAATAGTACCCCAAGTCATAGTTTTGCAATTCAAACAGATCAGAGCTTGAATCACTTTCTGCACCATCATCAACCTCATTGAACTTCCTGATTTCACCTATTTCCTTCTCATCTGCTGAGTACTTGTCCAATAACATCCTATCTTTCTCAACTGACTCATGGCTGCCCTTGTTCCTTTGTTTCTCTGATGATGATAATCCATGTTTGTGATTGTGGCTGTGGCTGTTATCATCCATCACAGTTGTTGGTTCCCTTTTTTTCTTCTCATCCCACATCAACTCATTTTGCAAAGTGGTTGTTGATCTTGCATGTCCATTGTTGTACTTTGCTGACAAGGACTGTGCATGCTTTTGGTCTGAGAAGGTTCTGAATTCCTTGCAGCTCTTTGTTGGTGTTTGTACATAAGGAGGAGTTCTGAACCCTGAACTTAAGGAAGAGTATAAGGACTTTGAATCTGCAGTGCTGGAGCTTCTGAAATGGCTAATGCTGCTCCTCCTCCTCCTCCTCCCTCCAGGGCTCTCATCCTCATCTTTCATGGACTGAGAGCTGGATTTTGACTTCTTCTTCTTTGATGCTGATTGGCTGAAGAGAGAGTTCAAGAAGCTTGCAAGCCTTCCACCTGGGGAGCTAGGCTGCTTGTGTTTCTTCTCCTTCATGATTTGCTTCTCCATGCCATGGAACTGTTGGGGGAGCAGGCTTCTAATTGGCATGTCTAAGCTGATTCTGGCTCTGTGTGCATGGTGTCTTTCTTCCCTCATGATCTTCTGAGTGAAGGTGGAGGCAGTGTAGCCAACAACTTCACTGTATCCTGAGAAGTACCTTGCTGCCTCAAACACATCAAGCTCACCAGAATCGTTCCTGCGGTGGAAGGACTTGTTGTGATTGATTTCTGGGTGGTCCATGAGGCCTGCTATGGACATGGTGCAAGTTTGAGAATTTGGTTGAAGTGTGGAATAATATGGATAGTAAAATATGTGAGAAGAAGGAGGGCTATATCAAGGATGCAAAGAGATGAAAGGTGTTTGGAATGATTGAGAGTAGTGGGAGGGTCAGTTTAGGATAATCAATAACTCTAGGCATAATTTTATATGATGAGGGAGTTTTGGAGGTTTTTGTGTGAGGTCCACAAGATGTGCATATGTGCATTTGCAATAAAGATGAGATTGGGATATAAGTGGGGAACAGTGCTTTTTATCCTCTCATGCTGTTAAAACCAGAGGTTTTTGTTATGGATTGTGGGGAGCAAAGAGCTGTGTTTCCTTGGATTCTATAAGCTTCTATGGATTTGAGTGGGAGTTGAATGTTAAGTGGTTGTTGGCTATGGCCATGAAGATGTGCATAATTCAATCTAACCTTCTTTGCTCATACACATCATTATACATACAGATGGACAATAATTATTATAGAGATCCCACCATCATTTTGAGGGCTTCAAAGTCACTCCATATTCCATAACAAATTAAAAGTAATTGCTTGGCAAGTAATTTCTTTTGACTAGGATAGATTTACTATGGCCCATTAATATCACACTGCCTCCTCTTTAACCTGTTTTCATAACTCTAGTAGTCCATATCCATTAGGTGGGTGAATAATATTTCAATTCCCAACCACTGGTAGGTTCTAATAGAGAGAAAACCTACACGGTAGCAGCATCATGTAAAAATAGTATTCAGATCAGACCATAAAAACCATCTTGTAAAGTAAACAAAACCTGAAAATTTTCACAAAATTTTCATATGACATATAATAGTACATAATACCATATCCTATGGAAGTTGATATATCAAGAAGTCCCACCAAAGGATAATAAATAGTGGAGGAGAGACCTTTTCCACTGCAAAACACTTTAAGAACTACAAATGCATACTTAGTATTATCAACTTTAGTTTTCTTTCTAGGTACTGATGTTAGTCAATAGATTTCAAAGCCAACGCCCATTTCTTAGTGTCGGATTATAGTTGTCACTATAGTTTTTGAGTGTGGGCACGATCACATGAGTACGTGAAGCACATGAACCAAAAGAGACACACCAACGGATATGCATTAAAGCCATATATATTGTTGTTGTACGTATGAACGTTCACTTAGTCAAGGCCACTCGAGGGAGATGACCGTGACAGTTCCATTAAGATCACTTAGTCTAGTCAATTTTTTTCTACTTAGTTATCAATGTGGCAAGTTACAAGGGACCCCTTTCTTGTGTAGCCACCACAATTGTGAAAACTACAAAAGTAATTTTATTTATTTTTTCATTTGCAGTATCACCATCAAGATAAGGAAAACTGTGCCACTTGTTATGACAGAGGCCTTGAATGCTGACCACAAGTTTTGAAGTAGAAGAAACACATTTTTGTTACACACACTTTCTGTTAAATGAAATCATGCCAAGGCTTGTCAGAAACCAGTGGTTATGGTTCTTGCAAGCACTAGATTTTGATGGACCAAGATAAGCAACTATTCCCATCCTTGGCAAGTTTTCTTTAGATTTGATCATTAGGGCCACCCCGGAGAACAAGACTCATAGAAAGGACACACAATTAAAGCATAGAAAGCTATAAAACTTAACATCTACCAAATTTGTGTGCATTGGATGCCCCTGGTTGCGGACATTTTGGAATGTGTTGGGTTATTTTCTTTGCCTTAAGCATAAAAAACATATGAGGCCAAGCTTATTATAGTTCTCAGATTTTGTTGCTCCATTATTGGAGAAGCTGAAAGCAAGGCCACAAAACACATTGGGAAAAAAAATCATACATGTTCAATTAACTAACTTGATTTTATATGATCCTATACCTCATATCTGAGATTTTATATGTGGCCTACGTCAGATAAAAAACGTGAACATAATTGGATCAAATCCAACAATGACAGTGGCAACAGTATAAGGGGTGTGTAGTGATGTTGCCACAATCTATTAGTATCATCTTCATCCTGATCTTGAACAGAAAAATATTTCTACAATCTTGGAAGATACACATGTTTGGTTGCTTTCTTTTAATGTGCACCATGCATTCTTAAAGTGATGTTTAATGGACATGGTTGCCCCAAGAGTCTCATCTTTTATTGCTATGTGCCATGTTTGATTTCTAGTGACCTTTTCACCAAAGCACATTGGATGATAAATCATCATTGAATAGGGGAGTTCTTGATGGGTTTGAGATTTATTGTAGACCCAGTGAAAGTCCCGGTTCAGATGTTATCAAGGCTTTTTTCAAGACTTCCAACAGTGATCCAACAACACATTATATGAATTCCACTAGTTTTTAGGCCCATCAAAGGCTTCAAGTGCCACACAATGGTCCATTTCATGACCCTACAAATAGGAACCTTGCTATTGAAGTTAGGGACATGGTGGGGCTGCCAAAACCTGAATTGCCCTTAAACCTTAGCCCAAAGTGTAATTGGCATGTACTCTCAAATGGGATGCCCTCAATATGAACACCTCTTCAATAATAAGGGACTAGTAAAGAGATAAAGAAGGGAATGAGGTTTTCACATTTGGGAACAAGAGAATGTGCAGGGAACCTGAAACATAACAATCTGAAATAAATCTAAACCATAGAGAGAATTGTATAATTAAAGGGGTGTCACACAGTTGGATTTTGCATGAACAATGAATGCTCTTAGACATAGTTTTTCTTTTCCAACTTTTAAGATGTGCAATACACGTGGCCACATTAAGCTTCATACATAGTGCCTTTTCACACTTGGTCTGTAAGGCTTTAGCTTTAGACTCATTATGCTTATAAAATATCTATTTTCTATCTCCAAAAAGTTATGCAAAATATTTATAAGCTTGGCATGCCCTAATCCACATGTATGCTCTTATCTACCATAGGCCATATGCCCTATGCTTCCCTTAACCTCTTTCAAAGGAAAATCTCAACTAAAAGCACTTCTCTTTATTCTTTGAGAAATATCATTTTTGTGTGTTATAAATCAGTGAGCATAAAGAAGTTGCTTTTTCTTGTGGAAGAGGTAAAAGCTATCTCACCACATAAATCACAATAGCTTGAGATGGATATAAAAATTATTTCAGAACTTAAACAAAAAATATTGTGGGATTTAATTTAAGGCAACGTGCATAAAAAGAGAAATTAAGACAACGTATCAAACCCTGATGATCCAGAGGTAAATCCAACATAACAATTTGAAGGAGACTTTGGTTTTATAAAATATTTATTATTTTATTTTTACTTTAAATATGAAAAATGACCCTTTATTTAATTTTGTTTTATATTTTAAAATAATTTTATAATTTTATATATTATCATCGCTTTCTAAATGACTGTGTAATTAAATTTATTATTTTTATATAATAATTATAAAAATTGCATTGAGATTAGTTTTAAATCGGTTGATGATGTACAAAACTTTAAATTGACAGTGTATTAAAACTAAATTCTTTTAAATATTTATAAATGAAACATAAAAAAATTGATTTTTTCAGAGTGAGGACATTCACTTTAAAAAATAAAATGTACTCAAAATTTTTAGATTAAAAAAATTAACGGTTGATAATGATGCTAAGATCAAACACATATATCCACCATTAGTTTTCTAATTATGAGCGCATTTAATTCTTTAAAGTGTATTCTCTTCACTGAGTGAGAACCATTTTCTAAACAAATAGTGGTGAGAAAGGTTCTTGTCAGATTTTAAATGGCACGGGTAATGTTTTTATTCTTAAGAAAACTTCACCATATATTAGTGAGAAACTCACTTTCGAGAGTAAAGATAACAAATATGAATCATGTAATGACCAAATGATAAACAATTAGTAGTACGTGTACATACATAATAATTCATAGATGAATTGAAATACTATTGTTTAATTTTTTAAACAACAATAAAGATTTATTACTTTAACTTTTAAAATGATCTCTTTAGAAAAGTTAAATCCCCTCTTAGATCTTTCATTCATAGATGTAATGAACCTTTATAGAGGTAAGAATATTTAATGTAATTGGATTATATCTAAGTGTATCAAATGATGTGGAGATGTCCATACATGAGGGACCAAATGATACCAAACTTTCAAAGAGAATTTGATCTTGTCTCATCATCCGAATATCATAAGAGAACTATAAGGAGTGGCAAGTTGCATGAAAAGGATCACTCATTTATTTTGGGAAAGAATGTGAGTTTCAAAATATTGGAAGCAAAATTGTGGTGTAGGACAACTTTGTCAAGCTAATATTTTTTTATTTAATTATCAATGATTCATGGTTACATGAATAAGCTATTTGAAACACCTAGATGATTCCAAATCTATTAACTAACAAAGAGAGGAGGAATTAGATCTTTTTAAAGTCGTTTATTGACACGCAATCTTTAAAATCCAATAATCATATTATTTTAAAATATATAAAGGGAGTAAATCTCAACTTAAACCCCAAATCTAATACAAATAAAAAATATAAACATAAGTAATTAGGTGTAGGGACAAATAAGAATACATTATTTTATGATAATATTTGGTGAAACTGTCCTCTTCTTGAGTCATGTTTAAGATTTTTTTTGTAATAAGTCAATGAATTACAATGAAATAAATTAATACTGCTAACACCAATGACAACCTCATACGAGACTACATCATGTAATATTTCCTATCATATAAAATTTAGCTTGTTTTACAAATGCTACCATAGATCTATGCAATGCTAATTTTACAAAGATCAGATTTTTCATAAATTTGTGCTCTTATTTCTTAAATACTTTTTACTCGTTTACCTTAAAACATTGAATAAAAAAAGAAAGAAAAAAGTAAATAAAGGAGACATCCATGTGTATTAATTTTTTTTAATGATACTATTAATTCGTGGTGTATATTAATACTTTAGTATGATATAGAATGAATGCATGGAAAGAATGCTAACGTACTAGATTATACACAAATTTATTAGACCAATCATAATATATTATCTTCGCAACAAAAATAATCTAAATAGTTACATTTCATATAAGCTAATATCAACCAAATGATACAGATTAGATATTAATCCAATCTGGTAAACCTACTAGTAATGCTAAATGGAATACACTAAAAACTCATTGTATGAAATTGTCTCCCAATTTTTTAGACGCTTAGCATTATTTTCCGATCAAAATTAGAGTTTTGACTAGGAATCATCTTTATATTCCAATCAAAAAGGAAATTTTGACACACAACCATCCTTAAAAATATCGAAGGTCAACATAGGTTACCAAAATAAAATATCAATTCCAATAGAAAAAATAAAACAAAAAATATATAAGAAATTACATAAAATTTTTGTTCCAATAAACCCAACTCAAAAGAAGATCCTCGTCCAAATAACAATTAAAGGAAAAATACCAAGAACCAACATATCCTTAATTAACAACAAAACAAAGATCATATTTTACTATAGCATAACTTCACTAATAAAAATAGGTTCTTCGTATCACCAACCAAGCATAGAACCTAATCACCACTTCTTCTTCTTATTATTATTAATTATGGTAAATAATAATAATTATTAAAATTATTCTTATTATAATAATAATTATTATTATTACGCTCATAACAATTAATACTAATAAATTATTATATTATTACCTCAATTAATATTATTATTTATAATAAAATAATTATTATTACCATTATTATAAATATTTATGTTGTTTTTAATATTATCATAAAATATTATTATCTTTTAATAATAATATTACTATTATTATTATTATCATCGTCATCATCATCATAAATATTTTATTGTAATAATAATAATAATAATAATAATAATAATAATAATAATAATTATTATTATTATTATTATTATTGTGTTATTAATAATGATATTATTATTAATATTTCTATTAATGTTAGTAATTATTATCAAAGTTATTATAATAATTATTATTACTATTATTATTATTAGGTAACATAATTATTTTTGTTATTATTATTATTATTATTATTATTAAATATTATTATTATCATCAAATTATATTTTTTATCTGTCAATAATTACTAACGGATTTTATTGATAAATAAATTGATGATTAATTTAGTGATGAATTTTATTAATGAATAATTTGGCGATCAATTTATTGACAAATTTTACTGATGAATAACTTGATGAATAGCTTTATTGACAAATTCATAAATAAATTGACCATCAAATTATTCATTAGTAAAATTTGTTGGTAATTATCGACAAATTTGATTCGTCAAATTATTCATGGGTAATAACATTTTACCAATAAATGCATATATGTCTGTAACCAAATTCTTATTATACTTATTTATATCTCACTATAGTGTAACTTCAATCATGAAAAAAGCAAAAAAGAAATCATTCATTATAGTATGACTCTAAAGTCTCAACACTTATCCACAACATGTTCTACAATTAAGTCATAACTCTTATTAAACCATCAAAGACATAAAAGAAAATTTAAATACTAAATTGCAAATTATTTTATTGTAGATGAAAAGTTTTGAATACTTGGTAACTCGTCCAAGCATTTAATGTTGGAGCAGACGTTAGTAACTCAAATAAAAAAATTACTTTGTTGGAGGTGAACATATTTTAAACTTTCATAATTATAAAAAAAATTAAAAAAATTATTAATAATTGTAGAAACCTTTCCATCTACAATAAAACCTTAAATACATTTATGTGTTAAACTAATTTGTAGAAAGACCTTATCCTAAATACTTTGATGACCTTAACGAAAACCAACAAGGGAATGTATGCCATCATTGCTTGTAAAAACAAAATTTTTCTACTCTTTGCATACAAAGTGAAGAGAAATAGAAATAGAAATAGATAAACTTTATGAAGAGATGCACGATTTGAAAATGCAAAACCAAACATAAAAGAAAAAAAAATTGTAAGATCTCATATGGCCACAGTAAATGTCAGGTAAGATATTACAAATTGTGTTAGAGAAAGAGATTGACTTTTAAGTCATGAAAACAAAATCATACAAAACCAAATAGAAAAAAAATCCATGCTTTAAATCTTAGAGAACTCAAATAGTGGCAATGAATTTGACGTTTTCAAAACAAAACAGAGGTCATATAAGAGATTTTATAAATTTTGTAAGAGGAAGAAATAGACTTTTAAGTTGTGGAAAAAAATCATACACAACCAAACAGAGGAAAAAAATTTGAACCCTAAAAAACTCAGATGACAACAATAGATTTACACTTTAAAAATAAAAAAGAGGCTAGGTATGAGATTTTACATGTTTTGTAAGAGAAAGACATAGATTTTAAGTCATGAAAATAAAATCATAAAGAACCAAATAGAAAAGAAAAAAGAAATTGTACTTAAAACCCTAAAGAATTCAAACAACATAGATCTCCATTAATACTTTTAAAATGAAAGAAAAGTCAAGTAAGAGATTTTATCAATTTTGCTTTACATAGATAAAGACATTATCAATTTTCACTCTTTAGGAAGTTTTTGAATCAAATAACCGATTCCATAGAATTTACAGATAGGCTTCGCAAAGCATGGACAAATGGAATAGAGTTTCTAGCATGGTTTGTAGCAGGGAGAAGAGTAGACAATTTGTGAGAAGCAAAAAAAACACTTAGTACGAATGCAAGATTTGTAAGAAACAGGGAAAACACCTAAGATTTGTATCAAAGAAAAGTGTAGATGATTTATGTAAAAAACTAGAGAAAACACACTAAAGAGAAAATGATAGAGAAGAAAAAGGTTACGTTTAGCCACCTGTCGTATGCTGGCTTTGTCACTCAAGTGTAAAAATTATTTTATTTAAAAAATTTTAAATATTTTGTTTTAGTATTTTTTTTTTCAAAAGAATTGTGACATATATTATAGAATCCAAGTACAGAAACCCTGTCATTTTATTTTTATTCTATGGTCATAAAATAATGTTATAACATGCATTTATTTTGTTACTTCGTATATGATGATAAAATAATATAATAAATTTAAATACTCCACAATAAGTTATGTTTGGACTTCCTTTATATAAGGATTCGGCTCAAATAAAAAGTATTTATCCTTTCTCATAAGGTTCAGGTTTCATTGTGTTAATTGTTCAATATGATAAATATATTATAATACAAAATAATAAAAGATTATAATACAATATAGTATCTATTTGACCGTCGTATGTTTAAGGATTTTTTTCTTTCATTCTTAAAATTAACTAAAACAAAAGTGAAGTTCGTCTATAAGAATTTTTAATAAAAAAATATAAATTGAAAGTGTTTTTTTTGTTTTTTTTCAGATTCAGGTGAGTCTATGATAGTGAGAGACCCAATGCATGAACTGGGCCTTTGAACCAAACTGTTTGCTAGACCAACATGGTCGTTGATTTCTTCACCGAAATGTTGCGGAAATTTCGTAGTACATCAATTGTTCTTGTTGAAAAGATGAGGATGAAGCAACCACGCACGTGCTTTTTCTTTTTTGCCACGTTTGGTTTTGCGTTCCTTCTACTCTAAAGAACCTTCTCTTATGCAAAAATCGATCAATGGAATCCGCAGAGCTTTTCAAGCTTTCTTTTCTACTATATATGCATGAAGCTAGCCAGCATAGATTCCTGAAACTCCTAGCCATGTGGTATTTATTCTCTTATATATATATATATATATATTCAATATCTCCTTCATTGAATAATGATTATGATCAATTAATAGTTTAAAAACAAAGTGGAATTATGATTATTATCTCCAGCATAAAAAAATATATATATAAAATGAATAAAATGTCTTATCTAGAAAATGGTAATACCCATTTCAATCTTTTGTTAGAATGTAAAATATTGCGTATTCTTAATGTGTTAATAAAGTTTCCTATAAGGAAGTATTAAACTTAAATTTGGATATCATACGGTTGAGAACTTTCTTTATTTTATTAACGAACGGTTTTCATTCTTTACAAGTGATGTTATACGAAAAAATAAAAATAAACTTAATAATTTTTTTTTTAGTTTGGACATAAAATTAAAAAAAGAATAAGTTTGTTTATTTCTCTTTTACCATGAATGAATTATATATAAAGACACTTATGTGTTATTTTTTAAATGGTGTTTCTTCTTTGCTTATTTTAAAGTAGCGGATCGGAGTTCATCAGAGTTTCTCTCTTAATGGTTTCTTATCTTGTGAGATAGGTTACAAGTGGTCATATACTATCTTGCTTATCACATGGATTTGAGTGACACAAATTTTATTATAAAAATTTCAAAAGTGAAAGCTTATTTCTTACAAACTTATTAAGGACTGATCAACCTTGTGATATTTCTTCATATTTTAGAGTCATTGTTGTGTTTTACAAGATAAAAATTCTGAGTAAATTATTCTAAACTTAAATATTTAAAGATCTTAGAGTGTTCAAATACACTTTCTTGTAGATTATGAGATTTAATTTTAACGGGATTCACATAATTTGTTTATATATATATATATATCAATGTAAAAGTCATAAGAGAGAAATTATATAAGATTTTTATAGCATAAAACAATTATTTCTATCAAGAAGTTGAATTTAAGCCTAACTTAACCTTACAAAACTGGCTGGAAAAGTGAGGTTCGCACCCATTTATAAACTATTGAAAGACCTTATCTCTAGTCGATGTGGGATCTCCAACACACCCCATCACGCTGAGACTGCTCAACTCATGCGTGTGACTATATTGTTTAAGGGTGTGCTAAGACAGGCTTTGATAGCATATCAAGAAGTGAAATTTAAGCCTAACTCAACCTTACAAACCCAACTTGGAAAGTGAGGTTTGCACCAACACACCTCCTCACCCTGAGATTGCTCAACTCGTGCGTGAAACTATATTGTTTAAGGATGGTCCGATAACGGTCCGATAACGGGTGGTCATAAAAACCTTGCTAGGACAACCTCTGATACCATATCAAGAAGTGAAATTTAAGTCTAACTCAACCTTACAAAACTAGCTTGGAAAGTGAGATTTGCATCCATTTATAAACTATTGAAAGGTCTCATCTCTAGTCGATATAGAATTTTCAACAATTTTAAAATCGAAAGGGTGTCCTCGTTCTTACATAGAAAAGTAATGTAACGAGATTAAAATTATACTCTTTAAATGAAGTGAAAGGGACGACGTTTACTTATTTTTAATCATAGAAAATATGTTGCAAAGAATACACGAGAGTTAAAATTTATTAGTAGACGTTTCTCTTCATAAATATGGACAAGTGGACCTTTAACAAGTGTAATGTAGGCATTATGCAATTAAATATAATTGAATAATTATCTAAAAAGATCTATATATATCGATCAAAGATAATGTTAAGAGGGTGCGCAAAAGTGTTTTTGTAAAAAAAATCTACTAAAGTAAACCATGAGAATGGCAAAGAAAATAGTACTCATGTTCTTGCGTACCAACTTTGTAAATTTCTTGTACATATTTTTGTTTTATCCTTGGTAAATTATTTTGGCTTTTTACTGTATTTCTTGTTTTAATGTGAATGCTCTAAACGTTTTTCTTGGTTTTTTATTACTTTATGTTTAAATTTTCTTTTATTTAAGTTTTCTCTATAATAATTTTAAAATTTTCATCAAATACACTGGGACTCAACACTTTGGGAAGTCTAAATCAAATTAAAAAAGTGAGGCATTTTTAAATTAATAAAATAATTAAAATTATGATATTTTTATTTAAAATTTATCTTTTGAGTTTTTTATGATGCAAACTTATTTATTAAATTATCATAATTAATTTTGTTTAAAATAATAAAATTAATCTGTTAAATCTTTGTTGAGATATTTTGATCTTAAATAAGATTTTATTAGTTTAAGTTTGAAAAACTCTTTAGCAGGAAGGAACTGATACTGGAATTATTAAAATTATTTTATATGCTATATATATATATATGAAAAAGAATTTATTCCTTTTATATAATTAAGAATGTCAATTGGTTTATCATTTTCTAATCCTATAATTTCTTATAAAAAATTTAATTCTAAAAATAAATCTAAGCCATCAAGATCCTTATCATGTTTCAAATATTTTTCAAGGTTTAGGTATTTTTCTTTCAAAAGCACACAACCTAATGACTTTAATTTTTTAATACTAAATAAAAAAACCAAATATATCTTCATATATTTTAAATTGTTTATATATATATATATATATATATATATATATATATATATATTAGAATCATTTTGTCTTGCAATTTCATTCCTGTTATCATGAGTTTGAAAACCAGAATTACTACTTTTGTTGGCTACTTATTCTTGTCTTAAGCTATATCTATATTGTTATATTTTTCATTCAAAGAAAACTTATCTATATTTTCTAATTCATTTTTTTTTATTTTTATAAATTCATCCATAGTCCCTTTTTGTGATTCAACAAAAAGTTAAACTCTTTTCTTTTTTTGAAAGTTTTGAATAACCTGATTCATATCTTCTAATTCACATATTTGTATATTTTTATATAAAATTAAAAATGATATGTATATATATATATATATATATATATATATATATATATATATATATAAAACAAAATATAATATATATATATATATATATATATATATATATATATATATATATATATATAACACTGAATATAATTTATAAATATATAAATCGAGACTAAGTTAAAAAGATAAAACCTGATTGTCAAAACAATAAACTTGATCATAGTATCTTGTCTTAAAGTATCAAGTCTCCTATTATCTTTTGGTCCTGTTCCATGGTAAATCTTTAAATTTAATTTATAAATTCTAATTTTCTAATGCTCTTCCTTGAATATGCACAAATTATTTTAAAATTAATTAAACATAATGGAAAACAAAATAATTTTGACATCAGTTCATCAATCTTATATTATTTTTACCTGATATTGATGCATTAAAAAAAAAACAAAAGCGACTAATTCCTCAATCTACCGCTCCAAATCTCCAAAGAGAGACATACGCATAAATGTATGGTATAGAATGATAAAACAAATTTAGAATTGAAAAATGACCTAATGAAAATCAAACACTCAAATTGAAACAATATTATGAAAGAACCAATGAAAAACCAGAGAAGGGAAGGAGATAAGTGAATGTCAATATGATGGAATAGTAGAAAGAAAGAGATAAAAAATTAGAAAGTTTTAATATATCAGATTCATTGACTGTTCAATTCCTTTAAAAAAATATTATTAATTTATTAGAAAAAAGTTTAAAAAATATTATTCATTAAATAATATTTATAGTACAAATATAAATTTAAAGTCGTTAAAGAATGTTTATAGTACCAACGAAAACTTGAAGTCAATTAAGATACTTCAAACTTTTAATTAAAAAATATTTTTTTAGTATAATTTTAAAATTAAATATTTTTTAATTTTAGAATAATGTATTAATATTAAATTTTTTAAGGTCTTTGAGACTTTGAGGCCTAAAGTGATTGCTTTACCTGTTTGGACCTTGAAATGATACATAGACTCCACAAGAAGGGTTAAATAGTTATAAGACTTTTTTTTTTCAAATTATTAGTAATATAATATATAGGAATTTTATCATAGATAAAACCAAAATACCATAACAATTTTATATTGGTTAGCCCACAACTATTGGGCTACTTCTATATCATCCTTAAGTCACACATAAGAGGTTTTACTAATGATTTTTGTTATTACAAACAAGTACTAATGGAAGAAAACTATAATACCTTAGAAAATACTTTAGAATAGAAACATATTAAAACTTAAAGTTTATGATATAAAGAAGACGACACCTAAATATATATTTTTAAAAAACAAAAGTTTATATAAATAGGAAAATCAGTATTCAGGTTTCATTTTTATAAAAATCACCATCTCTCTAGAACTGTTTCCTTTTAGAGTTCTTCGTCTTGTCTCTAGATTTTTTTAATCTCATTTATCGATCAGAGCCTGCCATCAAACTCATGGTAGCGATTAGAGTAAGATAGTCTGACCAGAATCCTAGATTGAGTAAGTTAATTTTCTGCCCCTTTTTTTCTTTGAGTCAGTTTTCAAGTTTTTCTAGTCACCTGACTCAAACACCTTACAATCAACGTAATTGAATACAAAACACTTATGCAACCAACCTAATACAGAAAGGAAAGAATGGGTTGCGGTGAACTTCCCTAACTGTAAAATAGTAGAAAACAATGCAGTACAATCACAATCCAGAGGAGTTTGCTCCAAGATTCACTTTCTTGGTTTCTTTTGATCAAAATACACAATTCACTCTCAAAGGATGCTCATAGTTGCTTTTTAAAATGCTCTTAGTTCTCTGTCATACTCAAACACATGATCTTAGTGCTTATTTTAATTGTCTTCAAAACAATTTTGAAAAATATTTTCACTTTAATGAAAACAATCATTTGAAAACTAATTTGAATCGATTTATTTTTCTAATAGGATTTCCAATAAACTCTAAATCATCTTCAAGTATTCCATGCACCTGACTTGAATTGGCTTCATCAAATACCAAACTGCTTTTAGTCAATAAGATTTAATTTTATTGTTGTTATTTATTATCCACTACGAATTGAGTTTATAGGTTTCAAAAACCCCCTTTTGGAGCTAACTACACCTTCAAGTGTGAGTGAGTTCATTGTTTATATATTGTTATTGAGAGCTAATTGGAAAAAGAAAAGGTTGTGTGCTTAACCATTGTAAATTCTTCACTTTGTGAAGTATAGCCTATGAGCTTTGATTTTTCTCTCTATTGAGAAAGTTTTTCTCATTGTTGAGAGGTCTTGATCTTAGGGGGAGATTTAGACAAGATGACCTGGAGAGGTCAGAATACTTGTCACTTGAAGAGGTTAGAATACTTATTGCTTGGAGAGGTGTAAATACTCATTCTTGTAGAAGCGTTAAAACTCATACCTAGAGAGATGTGATAGTACTCATTCCTGGAGAGGTAGTACCTAGAGAGGTGTAATAATATTCGTTCCTAGAGAGGTGTTAAAACTCATACCTGAAGAGGTGTAATAATACTTGTTCCTGGAGAGGCATTAAAACTAGATTAGTGAAATCTTTTAAACAATTTGCTAAAGGGGACTGGACATAGCCTTGTTTATAGAGTGAACCAGTATAAATCTATGTCTACTTTTCTTTACCTTATAATTTGATTTTATATTCCATGGAATTTATTTTAAATGAATTTAAATTATTTAATTTCACAAATTAAGTTCAGGCTCCATTCAACCTCTCATTCTAGAACCAACTGCACCTTCAGTCAACTCAACTACGAAGGAGTCTAGGTTCTAGTCTAAGAAGGAGACTAACCTAGAGAGGACTTATGAACAAGTGATTACCAAAATTTGACATCCTTTCTATACTCATTCATAAGTGAGTTTTTATAGAAGGAGATAATGGAATATGCCCAACCACATTAGTCAAGAATAAAGAGATCATTGAGCTAGAGACTTGATCAAGAGCTTAACAGGAGATTGGACCTAATTGGACTTGTTTAGGCCTCTAATACGGCATTTGAGCCCAAGTTCAACCATGAAGAGATCACTCTAAAACTATTAGAGCATCAAGATTACAAGAACTCTAATTATACAAATTGTTTAGAATAATTTGTTTTTTTTAGCCAAGTAACATAGACTTAGGCCTTGTATTTTGGGCCATGCTATGTAATATTTTGGGCTTTGAAGCCCATAAAGTTAGATGTCCACCTAAAGAAGTTTAGGCACCAAGTCACTCATGACACATGGAGAGCATATGCCATATGGAAGTTGACATGTTCAAGGAGTTGCCACATGACAATGTCTCATTTAAGAGGATTGAAGATTAGGATGCAAGTTACCTCATTGCCAATGTCATCACCTAAGTGGAGAATATTTTGAAGCATGCTCCACAAGCTACTCTTGTCATATGTCATCACTTGAGTAGAGCGGATTTTATGAAGCTTCTTACATGAGTTAGGATGTCCAAGACCTTCTAAATAGGAGTGTTTTCCTCATGTACTTTTAACATGGAATTAGTAATAAAATATTGACCATTTTGACCATTCTACTTATTCTTAAGTTCTCATAGGTTAGTCTTCTTCTAGACTTACCCTAGACTCTTTGCTAGAGAGTTGGCCTCACCTCTCACTCTCACAAATTAATCTCTACATTAATCCATTGAAACTTCTCTTAAGTTTCTAAGAATTCTTCTACTCATCAAATCTCCTTCATCATCCATCCAAAGAAGAAATCATAAAGATGACTACTAGAATAAGAGCGTTTTCCATCAAGAGAGCTCACCTATTTATAACCTAGGAAGACATCCATTTAGAGAGACATAGAGTGGGAAAATTTGAACTGAAATTGTATTCAAAACCCTAATAGAATTGGCGCATGAGTGGAGCAAGTTTGTCCACTCATGCTTTCTACATGTCTCCTCGTGCCTACAATGTGAATGTCACATGAAGCATGTGCCTCTCACACACAAGGATGACCTAGGGTTGAGGAACCCAATTGGAACCATTGATAGACTTCTAACCTTAATCTAACCGTAGTCTACTCAAGGGTCAAATACAAGCCCAAAAATTTATTCTACTTGGCCTAACTTCAAGGCTCATTTATTCTACACTACTTGGTCTAATACAAGACCTATAAAATCCTATTATATTTTATACAAATTACACAAACTAAAGTCTTGACCATAATGATAAGAGTTTGTTAGGTTTGCTGAGGTCATCTAAGTCCCAATCTTTATGTATTCTTCTCATCATAACTCTAGTTGTTGGTCTTTTGACTAAGGGTCTTCCATTTACATTCTCTTGGAAAATATGTTATAAGTGGGAAATTTCATCAAAGAGGTCAAATTATGGGAGAATTGGATTTCAATTTCTTAGTAAATATATTGACATACCAACCAAATAAAAAATACAGAAGTCAAACTAATAGGAGTGTTTCAAGGAATGTGAAGATTTGAAAGTTTTTTAATAGGGAACTTGTTTTGAAGGTGAAAGGAGTGCTCTCCTGATTGTATTTTTAGCATTTTATTTTGCTTCTAATGGCAAGTGCACTAGTCACAAATGTAACAAGTAATAAATATTGTTACCTTCCAAAGAACTTATGCAATACAAGACAATACTCTCAATTATAATAAAATTAGATTAAAAAATAATTCCATAATTTTGATAGGTGTGCAATAAAATAAAATTATGCAAAACAAATTAAATATTGTTATGTATTTTTGTCAAATACCTGGATTACAAAAATTGTTTACAGGACAAGGATTAATGAGATAAATTACTAGGGTTAGAGTTCACCAAACCTCACTCTCACGTATATAAACAATTACATTCTTTTCTAACAAATATCAATTTCAACTCACAAAAATATTCAAACCCTAATCCCTTAGGTTAATAAGTCTAAACTTAACCTATTATTTGTTAATTCCTCGATAAATTATATAAACAATACTTGCTTTTTTCACAAGGGTCTTAAGATAACAAATAAATCATGTTCTATTCCTAGATACAAGTTTTCATTAGGTATTTCAATTTAATTTTAGACTACAAATGTATTTCTCAATACCCTAAGAATCAATTATCAAGCCATGGATGATTACCCCAACAAGCATTAAAAATAGAATTAAAATACTAGCATTTAAAGGAAAAATATATAAAATCAATATTAATTATATAAGAGTTCAGTAGGTTATATCTAACCCCAAAAACAATGGATATAGTTTCTCATAGACATGAGAATACCAAACATAGCAAATGAACAATGGAAGAAGATGATTACACCAAGAAACCCTAAAGTTCTCATCCAAGTTTAACTTTTGCTCTCCTCTGGCTGAAGATGTTTTAACTATAAGACATATAAACTTTAAAGAAATTTTAACGTTCTCGTCCGATCCAACTTCAATAACCGATCCAACTTCAATGACGAGGGCTCAATTAACTATAGAGGTCATCAGCCCAACTGGCACCTGACTCAACTCTAGCGACTTTGGTGTATTTCATCGTTTTTGCTCTCAACTTTTGTGTGGCTAGGTTTAGTTTTTTGGCGTCGGGCTCATCTGCCTTGTGTAAACTTTTTCTTCTACATCCTCTCAAGGGTTCCAATCCTATTATTCTCAATGTAAGAGGAATTAGTGTAATTTTTCATTCTCAGACTCCAATAATCAATTATTAACAAAAATCTAATAAAATATAAAAGTAAGTAGGTTCCAAACTTAAAAGTGGTTAATTTCATTATAAAAATTGGTTAAAAATATAATAAAAAAAGCATTACTTGCTAAATATATTAACGTAACAACCAAATCTAAAATATAGAAGTCAAACTAAGAGTTTTAAGGATTGAAAGATTTTCAAGTTTTTTAGTTCAAAGGAGTGGTTTCATGATTGTATGTAATAAGATGGATGTTAATTTTTAAATGAATCAAAGGAAAGGTTTGAATCCCATTTTTAATTGAAGAAGACTACAGATAATACGGGGGAGTTAAAAAGTTTTTGGTGGATAAGTCTTTCCACAAACAAAGACAAGTGAGCATTTCACAAACCTAATGTAGGTATTATCAAATTAAGTATAATTGAATAACTATCTTAAAACGTCTCTCTCCTCTCTCTTTTTATCTTTCTTTCTCTCTCTCTCTCTCTCTCTCTATATATATATATATATATATATATATATATATATATATATATATATATATATTCAAGGTAATTTATAAAAGTCAAACACGGGAATAATAAAACGAGTATAATACGGATCTTTTTGTTCATCAACTTTGTACATTTCTATACAATTTTTTCTTTTATCCTTGATATTATTTTTCCTTTGTTCATTACGTTTATTGTTTCAATCCTGATTATATTAATACTTTTATGTAGATTTCTATTTATTATGTTTTATGTTTAAATTTTCTTTTGAAACTACTTTAGATTTTCATTCAAGCTTGTCATTTTTTCATCATTTCAATTTCTAACAACTTCTTTAAGAATGAAGGCTTTTTTTATATATATCTTATTTATTATTCTTGTCGTTTTTGACTATGAATTTTATGTTCATGCACATTATAAAGATCTAACAATGTTTTATACAAATAGTCATAAAAATATTTTTACTATAGAATCAAACTATATTATAAATTTGGTTTCAAAGCATTTAGATTGAAAATCTTTACAAATTACTAGTTTAAAGAAAACCTGTAAAAGTTTATTTGTTTTCAGTTGAAATAACTTACTTCCAATTTTCAAAATTCCAACTAAAACGAGATTAAATTAGCTTTATTTTCTACATATGAAAGAAACAAAGTAGATAGAAAATTATTTTGTTATTCTAGCAATTAATTTATTTTAAGCCAATACATTTTTATTTGGGACACCAATCTCTACTCTGAAGAAATTAGGTCAACAACCGGGCATAAATGTAATAATGAAAGAAAGAGAAGAGCTTTGGACGCACATACTTTTCTCTTGAAATTGTTTAAAGAACTGACAGCCACTTTCGTCCACTTTGCCCTAGTGCTGTCAAGGTCATTTATCATGATTTTTTTGGATGTTGGCTTCAAAATGAATTTTGTTCATTACTATATGAACAAAATGCTTATGCTTAAAGAAGTGTAACACTGATGATAGTACGTAAGACTGCTAGTGTTCAGTTCATTGAATCAAATGGATGCAGAGTTCTGAAGTTATCAGCATAGAATAATATTAAAGCTACATCAGTTTTAAAAGGAAATTTAATGAGAGTGATAATAAAATATATTAATAATGTATCGTACTAAGATATATAATAACATCTCATAATTGAATTTGGAGTTGAAAAATATAAAAATTGATACACGAGTCGAAAATCTTTGATAAGGAAGGAAAAATCACAGGCTAGATTTGATAAATACCTTTGTTAAGTACATTATTTTTAAATATAAAAGGATGAACAATTGCATTCTAAAATATCCCTCTCTTTAATAGGAGAGAAGAATTTTACATTCAATACAATTTTACATTGGTGATATGTCCATAAATAATAAAGTAAAAAAGATACCCATCAAATAGTAAAATTTTACTTATAGTTTTTAATCAGATTGATATGAAACAAAACTTTGAAATCCTGATGAATCATGTTTATGAATAAATAGACTTGATAGTAGTTAAATTATATGGGTGAAGAATAAATATACTTGTCTAAAGTCTTCCACTTAATTGGTTACATTTGGTCTTCTCCTCAATGAAATGATCAACAACTCCTTCAGGTAAACCTCAAAGACATAAATACTTAGTTTCTCAATCACAACCCTTAAAGTATGATGTTTGGAAGCATTAGACTCAAATTTATTGAACAACTCATTATTCTTCAAGCATTAAGCCTAAGGTAAAATTGTTTAAGTAAATTGTTGGATTGAGGATGGGACCACATGCTGCCAACCAAGTGAGAGATTCTTTTAATACGCCCACCCCTTCTTATCCAAGTTTATCTTCACCAACATAACCAACCAACTACCAAAATCAATAAATTTTACACATTAATGGTTGGCAAAAAAGTGTCACACCACAAGAACATTATAGTCTTTGATCATGAACTCAATATAACAATATGCAAATTCTTCCGACAAATCTAAGACATTATTCACGCGACCATTAAAACCATTAAAATGGTGAGAGCTTTAAGTAGGCGTGATCTTATAGATGTTAGGTTGCCCTTATTCAACTCTTTAAGTCCACATAGAGCATTATATAAAATTTTAAGAGTCAAATAAGTATGTTGCTTGAAGTAACATGATGTAAAAGTTTTACAAAATATTTCTATTGAACTTCTAGATATTTTGTTGAATGGATATAAAAAAATATTTAACATTAATGAGTCATAAGTCAAATTCATATAAAATGATTTAATAATATAAAAAGATTTAATAATATATTTAAAAAATATTTAACAATATATTTCTGTCTTAATTGTTTGACATTTAGACTCAAATTTTGAATTTTAAAACGTTTCATTCTCTTCTACACATTCTCCACTCTCAATAGATAAGGACTACAGTCCTTATTTTCATTTACCTATATAATGAAGAGATTTTTCTTCTTTTTCATATTTGGTTGTTATTCTTTTTCGGTCTCTTCTCGTGTTCTATGCCACAATGCTATGACTTGGTTGTTATTTGGATGTTGTTATTTTATTTGTTAATTTTTGTTTACATTCAATTGTTGAAATTTTAAAATCGAAGTGAGATTCATTCAAATCCTTCTATTGATCTGTAAACTTAAAAGTAAAAATGCTGCTATAGAAATATAATGGAATCTGTATTTTACTACTTTACTTAATTACATTGTGGAAGTATTGAGTTTTAGTACAAATAATAAAATAGACCTGAATTCCTTATATGATTTTGATTTTAATTTTTTAAATAAAAATAGAGTTTTACTTCAATAATATGTACAAGAGCTTAGTGAACCTAAAAGTAAAAATGTTGCTAGAAATATAGTGGAATTTGTATTTTACTACTTAATTATATTGTGGAAGTATTGAGTTTTTGTACAAATAATAAAATAGACATGCAATTCCTATGCTTTTAATTTTATTTTTAAATAGAAGTAGAGTTTTACTTCAATAATATGCGCAAGAGCTTTAGTACAAACTTTTTCTTATATGGAGTAGTGAAATAAACTCTAATTTTAGTTAAAGGTAACACTAAACCCTAAGTATTATTTCAGATCAAACAGTTAGTTATTTCCCTTTAAAAGCAAAGAGAAGTTGTACCACCACACACATATCTTAATTAGGATGAAATTATTAAAATTTTATTATAATGATTGCAAGCAATAATTTAAACATTTAAGAAAACATTTGTCATCAATAGTAATAAAAACTGTCTAAAAAAAAAACAAATAGAATGTACAAAATAAAAAAGAAAAAAAGAAAAAAAAGAGGTAGTTGATGGTTCTATAATTAATCTTTTTGAGCTTTGCAATGGGTCCCTCTACAGTAGTCTACTTTATTACCATTTTCAATTTTTTCAGGTGGTTCAGGTAAGGCAAGCATCACTGGAAAAGAATCCAATACCAGGTACACCACCACCACACTTCTTCTTAATTATGCCAATCAAGAAAACAACGTCATATCCTTTTCTTTTCACTTTTTTTCCAGATAAATTTTTTTATTATATATTTTTAATATATTTTGTACACAATGATTATTAATAGGTCAAATGAATATATATTTTTTTCTATGATGATATATTATTCCAAAATTCATAATAAAGAGTTAATTTTACTTAATAGTTTTAATATTGCGAAAATCAATAGTGCAAGCACGATGTCAAATGAGCACAGTAAATCATAAATAGGAATTGTTAAATAAAAAATAAAATTGATATCATTAATACCATTTATATAAATTTTAGAGAATTGTGAAAAATACGATGAAAAAAATATTGTAGGGAATACGTTCATAACTTTCTTTTTGCTACCTTTCTTTGATTTACCGAATTTCATCGTTGATGGCCTTTTCTAGTGAAGCATCCAATATATCCCTAAATTATCTCATGCGTATTTTTCTTTCACATCTTTTTTGTTTGTTAAAGTTTTGTTTATAGAAAGAATTTTCACGTGGACACAAAACTTATAAAGTAAAGATTTCTCAAAGTATATATATATATGGTGTACAAAATAGTTTGCTGGATTCGAGCTTCTTTGTTTTTCAAAGAAAGGACTAAAATTTTAGAAGAATTTTAAGGCAAGAAAAAATGGTTTAACAGGATTTTTTTACTCCTCTATGTTTTTTTTTTCAATTTTATTAAACTATTTTAAATTCTCTTAATTTAATTTATTTTTAAAAAAATAAGTTAATATATTTTTTCGTCAAATTCATAATGTTTTTTTTACTGTTGTTGTTTATGTGTAATTGTTGTAAGATTGTTATTATCAATTTGATAAAAAAATATTATATAAAGTTTTCTAAAAAAATCAAATTAAGTTAAAAATATTCAAAATAGTGTATGAAATTAAAAAAAATTATAGTAAAAAAAAACTATCAAACAGAAAAAAAAAATAGCACATAGAACTAATATATTTGTAGCTTTGAATGATAGAGTGGCAATTTCTATACAATTAGCATGATAATATTCAAGATTCCGATAATACAAAACACTCATTCGATAGTAATCATAACTTTGGTTTCAGCTAGTCATAAATCTAAAATTCTTGTTTTACGGATGGTAATTCTCAAAATTTATATAATAATATTTATTATTTAAAATATTTATAATCATAGAATTCATAATTAAAACATGATAGACAAATAAATTTTATTTGAAGTTTGGATTTGGTGAATAGTATTATGCATAAGCTTCACTTAATTCTATCTATTAATATCTATGAATATTCGCATTATTTCAATATTAAAAATAGGGAGCAAATAAGACAATAACATGTAAAAGATTTTGAAAAATGAAGGTTAAATTATCATAAAAAAAATGGAGATGGAAGATTAAAAGTGATTGTTAGAAGTTACGAGTAGTTAAAATTTGTACTTTATAAATATTATATTTTTATTTTATAATAAATGGTGAAATTTTAAACACTCACATAAATTATAAATCACTGGAATACATGTTAATCAATTCATTTTAAATAATCTACTTTACTCATTTATTTATTTTTTACTTTCGAGCACCTTATTATTGCAAAGCTCAAATAAATTTTCTTTTGAGTGATAGTTTAATTTCTAAAAATATATAAATATTTAATTAATAAAATTTTAACTATAAATCTATATTCTATTATAAAAGATGAAATGTGTAACATTTCAAAATTTGTAATATTTTTATATATAATACTAAGTGGTTAAATGGATAGAAGATTATTATATTGGTGGTTGTAGGGTGTTGTTGATTTACTCAATTATCCTGATTATTTACTACAATATTTGAATATATATATATATATATATATATATATATATATAATATATATATATATATATATATATATATATATATATAATATATATATATATATATTACTTTTCTATTTTTTCTTGTTTTTTTATGAATTTTAATTAAAGAATTTGATGAATGCTTCTAACTTTCCACACTCATTTATGACTTAAATATTGACTTATTTTTCTAACAACGGATGAAGCACAAATGTTGTAGAAAATTTAGTTGTGTTTAAACACACACTCATTACAAAGTAGGATCCGTACCCACTAACAATGATCATTACTACTATCTAGACCAGATGAATCCTACACTATGATTTTTGAAGGAATAACTTATATTTTAACTTATATCTGCTAAATTTTACTAATGGAAAAATAACATTCACACTAAGGGAGTTATTAGTTTATTGCTTTATAATATTACATTTTCATCCATTATCATAACATCTTATATTGATTTCATAAGCCATTGGATAACTCAAATTTCTATCAGATATGTCATCTGAATTTGTCTAATAAGAAATAAGTCCACTTACACTGAAAAATATTTTCTATACATCATGAAACTTAATCTAATCAATCATTTTAAACTATTAAATTTTTACTCTAAATATTTTCTCCATCTCATGGATATATAACTTAGCTCTATCTAGATTATAACCTCTAGAAATTGAGAATGTTTGTTTTTCCTAGATTTTACTAAACCTTGAGACTCACTAATTCCCTTGGCTCTTCGGTTTCTTAATAAAGTAGTAGCCATTTCTCTGATAGTTTGAACTGTTTTTGTCAATCCATCATTTCTTTTGTGATTTGCCATCTGAACACACAAATCAATGTTAAAAAAATGGAATCTACTGGTTAATCAAATTGAATAATTAAAGTGGTTGACTAGATGAAGTTTTATGACGTATAGAAAATCTTTTGTAGAAGCAGCATAAGTGGACTTGTTTTCTTATCAGACAAATTGGAATGACATATGTGATAGAAATTTGAGTATCCAATGGCTTAAGGAATCAATATCAAAACTTATAATAATAGATGAAAATGTAATATTATAAAGCAATAAACTAAGAACTCCCTTGGTGTGAAGGTTATTTATGTATTAGTAAAACTCAGTGGACATCAATTAAAATATAAGTTATTCCTTTAAAAATCGTAGTATAGAATTAATTTGGTCTGCATAGCAATAATGATATCCTTTCTAATGGAAATGGATCTTACTTCATAAGAACTTCTTTAATTTAAAGATGAATACTTATATTAGACAATCTAGATGAGAGGTAAGTTTGAGAATTTGAGTTTTGCTAATGACATTAGGAACTGATATTAGATCTTATGCCAATGAATAAAAAATTGATAAAGTAAATTAATAAGTTAAAGTGCCTAATTAAAACAATTATCCAGACTTATGATCATTCATCTGATAAACTATATCAAACATAGCTATAACATTGTCCATAAGAAAAAGAAATGATAAGTAGAGTGTACGGTAGCAATTCACTTTGTCTACAAAAGTTAACATAATTAGATTTATTTTATATATGTACATATATACATATATATATATGTACATACATATGTATGTACATACATATGTATGTACATACATATATATATATGTACATATATCTCACACTTGTCATCACCATATGAAGTTCTACTAGAAGTTAGAGAACAAGAAGTGGAAGAAGAAGAATGTTCATAATCAATTTCTCCATTTGTTTTATCACTGTTACCCTTTTGTTTGGAAAATTGAAAGCAATATGTCCAAAATTCAAGCATCTAAAACATTTTATGATGTTGGTCCTTTTTTTCAAATTGGGTTTTGGTGAAGAAGAACTATGAGAATTTTTATATAAAGAGTGATAGGGTTTGATATTGAGTTGAGTGGATTTAAACAAATCATAATTTAGAAAATTTTATTTGAATGGGTGGTTGTTTAATGTCCTTTTCTTAACATGATATCACTTTTATATAGATGGTTCTACTGAACCTTCTTCTTCAAGTAAGTGGTCTTTAATTCCTGTTTCCATTGTTTTACACTTCTTGTGGTAAATGTTTTACATTGCTCTTTGAGATTCATTGTTGTTAAAAGCTAACCATTGTAGTTCTCAAACAACTTTTTTACTAGTTGTCCCACTTGAGTTTCTAAATTTTTAATTGAAACTTCTATATTATTCTGATTCATCGTTGAAGCTTACATAAATTTCTCAAGTGTGTCACTACAAGAAATTTTAGTTTTATATACGGATAAATACATATGAATTTTGATCCGTATATAAAGTTTGTGTTACATACGGATTTTTTCCGTATGTAATACTGAACTGGTAATTCCATAGGTATCTTGTGTACGTAATTTTAGCGCGGCGTGGCGGGAAATTTTTTGAAGGATTTTTCCACATGTAATGGTTTTCAAATTTGTAGGTAATTAAAGACATGGGTTTTGTACAGATTTGCATATGGATTTTAAAAGTAATTTAAAAAAAATTAAAATCCCAAAGTGAAATTAGAAATAGAAACCTAAATTGCATTTTGATGACTATGTTCATTAGTGCCTTCATTCCAAAATCCCAAAATCGTCTCGTCTTCCTTTGTTTAAATCTTACATAATCTAAATCTTCCTTCATTTAATTCTTCCTTTCTTCGTCATTGTCTCGTCTTCATCTTGTTCCTTGATCTCGTTTCTTCGTCACAATCGTTACATTAACCCAAATCACTCCTAACCTAACCACGTAAATAAGCATGACGTAACCTAAATCATTGAGTGCCCTAACCTCAAATCAAGTCATGCACTAACCTCTAGACGTGGTGTGTTGGGTTTGTAAGCACAAATTAAAGTTCAATGGAAGAAGTGAAAGCTCCGCGAGTGAAAGCAAATGACATCGACCTATCTCTTAATCGTGGTTTTTGTTCGCAAGTGTGTTTATAGTGAACTGAACGATTTTTCTCTATTTGCATGAAATTTACAAGTGTTCTTTGTAGTATTAAAATCCCCAAATTTAAAAACCCTACGTTTGTTTCTCCCAAACCGAAGAGGGTAGTGCCAGCCTCCATCAACTCTATACTGGGTAAGATTTGCAATATGTTTTCCAAAATATGTTTCCTCTAAAGATTTACTTATTTTTTTGTGATTATTTGCATTGTAAATCAAATAATAAGATTGATAAATGAATAAATTATCTTTTTGGGTTGCATGGCCAAGGCAATCTTTTCTGTAATTTAGATGGATTGATGTTTGCTATCGTGCCTCTTCCATCCCTTGGGTCCTCAGTCTAAGTTAAAACTTATAGCATACAGGCTACCTACGGTTTCCCAATAAGAACATTAAGAATAATCTATTTTATTAAAGGTGGCAGTTTGCATACTAGGGGCTTCATTAGCATGCACAAACATGTCATCTGTTTGGTATGAATTCTTTAATATGTGTTGTTATTGAATTATGATGCAATAATTATTTAGTAATTATTTACTTTGTAATGTTTCTATATGCAGTCACAGGAGTTTGGTAGGTCAGTCCATGTGGATGAAGTTTTTCAACAAACGCATATAAGGAAAAGTACCGGACAATTCGTTGATGATAGATCCAAAAAGAAGCATGTGGGTTACTTTTATTACATCACAATAAAATTTTTTACTATTTTTATAACAAAAACTATTTCCTCTTTGGAGGAAGAGTTTGAGAGTAGATATTCTCGAGCAATGTTCGAGTTTGATTCTACAGCGGGTGCCTCACAATGCAGTCAATTAGACCTTGTTGAGGAAGAAAGATTAAGGAATAAATGTTGGCATGAGGCTGCTAGTGGAAATATAGGGGACGTATATATGGAATCATAAATGTCCCTCATGATGAAAGTGTTGAGAGCTTCATGAGCCTAACACAAGCAAGTTCTAGCAAGCAAGTTGATTCCAAAGAAATTAATCAGTTGAGATAACGATTATCCACTAGTGAGGACCAAATTTGTCAGAAGAGCTCCCAGTTCTACTCCATCCAGAAATTTATTGGTGGAGTTCTCCAGTACCTACCCCCTCTAACTATAGCAGTTGTCCAAAATATTTTTCACCAAGCTAGTCATCACCCATAAAATTAACAACAGTAGAATGAAGAACAAGGCCATGAGCAACTACAACGTGATGAAGAACCATAAAGAGATAAACATAATTCACATAATCATTATAGTAGTTATTAGTTTATATAAACAATATTGATATTTAACTGAGACTTATGTTAAGTATTGTGATTGTATTGTAATTACTTTTATTATGAGGTGCAATACTCATGTTTAATTGTTTTGTTCTATATTTATAAAATATAATATTTTCCATCTTTCTATTTAATTCATTAATGGTATGGATTGATTACTGCTTAAATGTTATAGAATGATCTCTTTAGGTGTTCAGAGGTATCACAAACAAGCAAATAAAATTGATTTTCGAAACTAAAAAATAGATTACATACAGATCCGGTCTGTATGTAATTACATACGGATTTAAACATACGTAATTACATACAGATTTTGAAATCCATATGTAAGTTTTACCTATGATGATTTTACATATAGATTTTTATCCGTATATAATTCGTACATAAATTCAAATTACATACGGATTTTCAGTTATATATGGATTTCGACCATAAATAATGACAAAATTTCTTGTAGTGTGTCCTCCATTATGACTTTCCTTTCTTGCACAACATGAAAATTTTACTACTGAAATGTAGGCTTATTTGATGGTTCAGGTTCTTGTCTCTAGCCATAACCTTGCCTTTTGCTTATTTCTGCAACTCTGAGAAAAATTATTACACTAAGCATTATTATTGGGATTAAAAAAATTACCTGGTTGGGCTGATTGTTCATGTAATTGATCTCCTCCTCTTGAATTGTTATAGGGTAATGACAATATACATTTAAATGCTCTCCTCCATAGAAATCACACGTTAATGATGAACTATTTGAACTCACTACATAGTTGTTGTGGTACTTTTGCTATTTGCTTAGTCAAAGCTTCTATTGTTGTGTCAACATCTTATTATGTGTAAGAATTGCATCTGTTGTATGAAGATCCAAGACTCTTTTTCTATGGTACTGATGAGGCACTGATGATGTTTGTAGCTTACTTAGCATCCAGAGCCATAATAGTTCCACCAGCTGCAACATCAAGTAACATCTCTTTATATGACCTTAAACAATTACAAAAGATGTTCAGTTTGTGACGTCTTTTCCCAATATATATTTAATATCAATTATTTATTCTCAAAATAATTTTGTGTTTTCTGGTAGAATATATTAGAGCTCTCATAAGATGGATCCAATGTTGCTTCATTAGATGATGTATGTTATAACTAGAGTGCAACAAAAAATTCAAAGATACGTCTAATGAGTATTCATCTCAACGTTTTCCTTAACTACAAACATATTAAAATGGTACTTGCTTAGTTATGACAATAAGATTAAGAAACACAACTTCGTTAAGTTTCTTGTACTATAGATAGTTACATACATACACACATACATACATATATATACATACATATATACATACATACATATATATACATATACATATACATATATTTCATTTGATATATACATAAATTGTCAACATCTCAATTCGTCTGAACAAATAAAATTATTTCTTAAAAAAATGAAAAAAATGTGTTCAATTGATTTTAAAATATATATATATATATATATATATATATATATATATATATATATATATATATATATATAGCTTTCTTCCAAATAAAATTTACAAAATAATTTATCACGTCGATTAATTAGAGTATCATGAATAGTCGCTCGCACTATCTTGTATTTTAGAAATTATAAAATTTTAAAAATATCAAATTTTCAAAAAAAAAAAAATAAAAAATTAAAAAATTAATAAAATATATATCAACTCACCAACAAACACTTTTCTTATCCAAAAATATGTAAACTCTAATTTTCTATCATAGATGTAAATATGTAGGAGTAAGGTTAATCCTTGTCGAGCTAAAAAACTTATTTTCTTTGTTTCTACTTGCGTTTTTGTTTCTTTTTTTTGGAAAAATAAACATTTTAAAACACCACGCTCGTTTTGCTCATTTGATTAGAATATCGTCTTAGGACGGACGTTATAGGATGTTAATACCTTATCTACATGTAACCAACTCTCGGACCTTAATTTAGTTTCGTAAACCATTTTCTTATCTTTGATTTTCCATAGTTTTCCATAATAAAATATGGTGGTGACTTCTCTATTTGTTTTCTTTCAAAAAAATATATTTTTATTTTTCTTTCGCCACTCACGCCGTGATCCTAGTTGTCACAAAAATAAATAAATACTTCCATTTCATGTTTAAAGAAATCAGTTGAATCAAATTTGGTTGTTTAATAAGAACAAGCATAACATTCACATTAGTACATGATAAGGATTAAAATGAATTTGGGTTTATATCTATAAGTTTACATCTATTCCAGGTCATGCCTAATTACATATATACATATGAGTACATTTTACATTTCTACTTCATATTAAATATTTAATCCATCTACTTAATCATATAGCAGACTTTTAGAACTTAATTTGCTTCACATCTCAAATAGAAATAAATTGATTAACAAATTATTGCAGGTCATTGGAGTCAAGAAGAAAGTCACGATAATAGGTCCATGAAGCACCAAAGGAATTTCTGAGTTATGGATGAAGGTTCAAATGAAATGAGTGAGTCATCTAAACACTGCAGAGTTCTCCACCGCATTAAAACTCCTACCCTTGCCCGAAAAATAGGCAGAAATCTTAGCCATAAATGGATGAGCATTACTATGGACATCCACCTAGATATGTTGTTATAAGTCATGGTAGCAAAAAGAAAATAGGAAAGTGAGATATGCATATACGTTAATGTAAAATAGTTGTATGAAAATAAATGGTAAACTAAACTATTAGACAAATCTTAAAGGTGAGCAAAACAATAAAAAATAGTGAACCGTAATCATAACAAATGAATTGCATAACAATATCCATCCGAAATAGCTGGTGCGGTGAATAGCTGGTGCGGTGAATAGTTAGGATAAATGAGCAATATATAACATTCCATACCATTAAGACCTCTATCAGTTTCAATCCTTAAGGATTCAACCTCCACCATTTTAGTATTCCGATTAGATGTAACGTGATCATAGTTTAGTCATCAAGTGGAAATCAAAATAAGAATAAACAAGTGTAAGTGTAATAAAATCAAAACAAAAAACTTCAATTTCACAAAAATATCCATGAAGAATAACAGGGATGATGAATAGTCAAGATAAATGAGAAATATGTAACATTCCCCACCATCAACACTTCTACCAATTTCAATACTCAAATATTCAACCTCCATCATTTTAGCATTCCGATTAGATATAACATGATCATGATTCAATAAAAAAATCAAATTAAGATTAACCATATGTAATTGTGGTAAGTTTATATGTATTAGTAAAACCAGTAGAATATTTTAAGGTTAATTCTTAGGGGTGTCTTATTGAGAACAAAAATATATACAATTTACATATATATCTCATTTCTCTTATCTTATCTTTTGAAGCAAAGTTCTTTCCTTCTTTCTGTCATATTTTTTTCATAATAAGTTTATGGTGTGTAAATCTTGTCTGCCATGACTTCTATTTATAGGAGGCATGGTAATCATTACTCAAGTTTTAACTTAATAGTTTATACTTAATTCGTTTAGTTCCATTTTTGCCTTATTCCTTGAAGTACTGTAGTCATAATTTGATGTGGTAGTAGTAAATGAATGTTTCACCTAAGTTTATCCTTTCATTAAATGCTTTGGAGATATTCATTCCTAACTGGTGAATGTCTTTTCTACCCTTATTACTTATTTCTGTTGTAAGGATTCTATATGAAAATTCATAACGATTAAACCTTATGTTAACAAATTCATAATCAAATAATGATATTTCTAGTTGTTTTATGTTTCAAATGAATCCTACTATTTTAAACTATTTTTCAACGCTTATAATCAAAGTTGAAATATTTCAATGATGAATTGACAAGGAAAATTTTACTAGGATTTATTCTATTATCCACTATTGGCACCTGATAAATGAATTGATGATGAAGATCAATAATCCATTAGTAGAAGATTACTTCAAAACTAGCATTCTAGATGGTCTTCAAACATATGGTCATGCTAAAAGACTTCATGGGTGTTCTTGCATACTGGAGATTTATAGATAATAAGGCAACCTATTCAATATTATTAGAACAAAAATCTCAAATGGTTCTACATAGTAGAAAAATGCTTTAGGTCAGAAAATTTCAATTCGTCAGATGATATAAGGGATAATCATATTAGACAAATCCCATCAATTATTTAAAAATATGATAGATGATTAAAATATATTACACGATGTTGTCTTAGGCTACATGATACTTCTTTTCCTACTAGTGATAGTCTGTTGTAGGTTCTCAATGTTATTTTTGTTGTCACCAAATAACCTATATTTCAATCATCCAATCATCTAGTGGTAGATTTAGTGTTTTATTTAGACCTTCTGTAAACTTTTGGCCAACTTTTTATGTAATAAGATCTTTCTCTTATTCATCTAATGTGACTCCAAACCCAATTGAGTATTGTATCTTAGCATTTAATCTTAGTGTCGTCTACTCAAGATGATTGTTAGTTCTATATCGTCTAGATCACCTAATGAGTAGAATTATGGATTACCACCTAAACCATTTATAACTATTAAAAGTGGACTTTAAGTCTAACTCAACCTTACAAAACCGGCTTGTAAGGTGAGATTTGCACCTATTTATTAACTATTGAAAGACCTCATCTCTAGTCGATGTAGGATCTCCAACATATCCCCCTCACATCGAGACTCCTCAACTCAAGCGTGAAACTTATATGTAAGGATGGTCCGATAGCGACCCGGTAGCGGGTGGCCCAATTGGCCCAACAACCTTGCTAGGATAGCCTCTGATACCGTATTAAAAGTGGACTTTAAGCCTAACTCAACCTTAAAAAATTGGCTTGTAAGGTGAGGTTTGCACCCGTTTATAAACTATTGAAAGACCTCATCTCTAGTCGATGTGCGATCTCTAACAATAACTTTCCATCTAAGTTGTATTGTAGTATCGTTTATTCCTTATAGCTTCAATTTTAGTGGAATATAGTGTCTAATCTCATATAGTCTAACTCATTATGAGATCGTCTATTCAACATGTATAAAAAAAATATATTTTATTTATTATGAAAACATTACAAACTTCAGGGTGTTGCACAACTGGTCCACATCTTCAAATCCATGATTTTGACATTTCCATAACAATAGTTGGAATCTCTCCCATGCCTTGTAAAAAAATCTGGTTAAAAATTTTCTTTCAACATCATTCGAGTTGGTTAGGCTTTGATTTGGCTACACTAATCCATTTATTTTCTTCTGTAGCTTTTTCTTGTCTTGCATCAAACCTCATAGTAGCACACAAATCATATAATGTATCTAAACGAGCACAAGGATCTTCGTGATCCTTTCTTGAAAACAAATTAGGTTAACCAAATGTAGATAAGTTGGTTTATTTTCACCCCTATTGTCTGAGGTGGAATGACAAATCTTGATAAATGTTTATGGCCTTGTGGCAGAACATAGTCTCCTAAAGTTCTCCTGGGAGGATTAAAAATTTGTCTATCTCTTGTTCGCCCATGTTACTTGCTGATTGAGTGATATGAGATGTTTGTGAAGATCGTTGGTGGCTATATCCTTCTTTATCCTTTTTTGAATTTTTTTTCATTCTTCCTTATCACTTGCTCTATTTATTGTTCAAACAATAAATCTTCTGCAGAGGATTTTCCTCTAAGAAGCATAAACCAAAAGCACTAAAGCAAATTATTAGTGAAATACAAAAAATAGATTTTCTCAAAATGGTTGAGTGCAGAACCTAGACACTCAACGAATTGAAATAGAATTGTTTTAAAACACAATTTTTTGAAAACAAACAATAAAATAGAATATAAGTATTCTAACAAGTTAGTTTACCTACAAAGACAAAAGATCCAATACTATCAAATACTTACACCAATTCTCTACAACAGTACAAAAAATTTGATGTTTTGTTTGCTCAATAAGTGGACCAAGTCAACTATAGTACGATTTAAAGTGTAGTTGTTGTATCCTTAGGGATTGAAAAGTATTCGTAAAATAGTTAAATCTTTTGTAAAGAATGCAATGAATACGGTGATGGGTTTATACATGTAAAGAAACAAAATAAATGTGGAATAATTACGTGAGTGAATGGATACAAGTACTGAAGTACAATGAAGATCAAGCAATAGATTGAATAAAGCACAATTGTTCTATATGCTCTGCTTCTATATGGAAAATATGATTGCTATTTTGTTCCTAGTGCTCAACCAAGTTAATTACCTAAGGATTGAATAACAATCAAGTAGTTCCTTATTATGATGAGATTTGTTCCCTGCACTAAAGATTAGTTTTACTAGAACAATATAATCATAGATTGCACTCTTTCTCAATAGCTACACATCTATGGTTGATTGAGTTTAGTTCTGAAAGCTGAACGTATTTCTCAATATCATTCAATCCCTAAGATCATGTATTGTAGCAAAGGAGTCTAAAACCAACTATTAAACATAAAACTCAACCAATAAAAATATATCATACATGTATAGAAGAAGAAATATATAAAAAGTCGAAGAATAATTCAATGCAACATAGAATTCACTAATCAAAATGAGTAGAATATATCAGTGAAGCACTTTATGAATACAAAATATATGAAATATTATCTAGGACAAGCTCCCTTTGCAATTATAATTGAAATCCTATTTATAGAGGTAAGCAAATAAGTCTTATGTTATCCATGCGTTTAGCCCCAGACATAGGCGCTTAGCAGATTAGATTTCTTCAAATGAAGGTTTTCTTCTCGGCTTACTTGTGCGCTCAACCTCAGCCTCTAGCACTCAACGAAGTAGGTTTCTTCATATGAAGTTTTTCTTCTTGGCTTAAGCTCTTCCATTACGCGCTTAGCATGTGCTTTCCTTCATCTTGAAATAATCTTAGCTCATCTCTTGACAGGTTCTTCATTCAAATTAGACCTTCTTGGGACAAGTTTCACTTAGCAGCAACGTAGCTCTGCTCAACACCTTGAGTGCTTCTTAGACCCTTTCCAGCTTTGAATCCACTTAGCGTCTCATGACTTGTCCTCAACGGATGGCTCTAAGCTTGGTAATGGTTCGCTCAACTATCAACAAAAAATCCTACAACATTTGGGCAAATTTAAAACAATTTTTCTAGTTCATAACAATTTAAGATTCTAATTGTAATTGAGGATGTTTTGGATAATCTTATCTCTATTTGCAAGCATTTAAGTGTCATAATCAAGATGAAAAATAAGTATTTTAGAAACTTATCACAAGGGTAAAGAGGTTTTGTCAAACAAAGATAAAGATTCTTATCGTCTGACCAAAGATTCTCCAAGATGTTCAATGCGTAGCACGCTGGCATCTCTCATAGAGAAAGACCCAACTCTTTAGACATCATATGACTTGCTTTTGTTCGACAGATTCAAGTTTAGAATAGACTATATGAAGGGTCTTAAACTAGCAGAGAAACCAATAATGTGTCAACACCCTTCTTTCCATACATTTTGTTGATATAAAGTTTTATCCATCCAGTGCTTGATTATGCACAATGCTAACAAAATGTTGTTATCCTCTTCTCACAGCAAAAACTTTTATAGTTGTTTTGCCCACATGTTGTATAGTGTTCTACCATATGAATACCACCCCTTTGTCGATGTTGCTTAAAAAGGGGGAGAGCTTAGAGGAAAATTATCTTAAGCAGAGAAGACAAATGGAGAAAGAGCAAGGAAAACCCATGAACAAAAGAATATGAAGGCATCGTGAATCAATGTCCATTTGAGGGAGAGCCTCAGAGTAGAAAGTGAAACATAAAAAATGTCCATATGAGGAGGAGTCTCTAAGAAGAAGAAAGGAGAGTTGTCAAAGTCAAGCCTCTAAGAAGAGAAAAGAAGAAGAAGTCCAAGATCAAGAAGAGATCTAAACTAAGAAGAAGACTCACAAGTTAAGGAGGAGCACCTTGTGTCTATGATTTGTTGAAATGGAGAATACATCATGCCAACTCTTATTCTTTAAGCACCATAAAAAGGAGATAGATTTGTTAAAGCAAAGACCAACACCCTGTAATGTTGATTAAGTTCTTAAGCCAACAAGGTATCTAATTGCGTGACAAGATGAAAATAAGATCATATAAGTTCATTGTCTGACATACAATACGAACATTGAGCATACCACCAAACCACGTCTAACTAAAAATTGATGAATATTCCTTATGTTTAAAGTCTATCACTTAATGTCTTCAATGTCTATCATCAAGAGATTTCACGCCAAAATAAAGCATCTTTCAAATATCTCTTGGGTTTCAAGAAAAACCTACAACATCAACCAACTCTCCTGACATGAGCCATTTTCAACTCTGGCCCAACTATCAGTAATGTACCACATGCAATTTTTATCATTGTTTGGTGTAAAAGGTTTTGTTACAAAAAGATAAGTATGCCAGCTATCAAAGAGAATTCTATCTTCTTGTAAATCTTCTTTTCTATTTCTTATTTCATCCTCTTACTCGTTACTAACCACGGTTCTTGTTAGGACTTTTTGATCTTCTGTAATTATTTTTCCTCCTTCAGCATTAGACTCTTCTTCATTCATAATCACATAATACAATAAAAGTTAGACGATAGATTTATTCAAACTTCAGAAGTCACATTTTTTTAGTGATGTGAACCTTTGACAGTGTTTATGATCTAGATCAACTCCTTAGGAGATGGAGAAAAACACACACACAATGGCATATGGAGTTTGGCACAACAACAGAAGCATTGGAAGGAGTAAACATCTAGTGAAGTGAAAATGAATGGAAGTAACAACTCAACAAAGTAAAATGAAACTGAAATGGATTAAGGTAGAAGAAAAGTTGAAGAGCATGCCACCTTAGGAGAATAACCTCCAACATAAGTGCTTGAAGAGCCACCACTTGAAAAAAACTTCTCAAGATAAGAACTCAAGAACAAAGGAGTAGGGAAATACTTTCAACTTTCAAAGAAAACCTTAAAGGTAGTTCTCATTCACTCACTTCCAAGATTTTAACAAGGGAATGAACTCCTTTATATAAGAATTGTAGATGCCCAAGTGGAGTGTCAAAAGTTAAAAGATTAACAAAAGTTAACTATGATTAAACTAAACTAATCTCCTAAAACTTAGGAAGTTGCACTTGGAAGTTATGTAGGTGCATGGAATGAAATGATTACAAATAATGACTTGGCAATCTTTTCACTTGCTTATGATTGGTGCAATAATTAGGTAGTTCCAAAGGTCAAGGAGCTTCCCTCAAGTTACTTCCATTTTATTCTTCACTTCTCTCTGGTTTCTTCTATTTTTAAAAGTTCCACTTGCTTGATTCTTTTAATTTCTTCTTTCAAAACTCTAATTCTTTCTCTTGTTTTTATATTTTCTAGCCATGCTCCTTGTTTTAATTCCTTCATGCTTTTCTTCCTCTTGTTCCTCAGATGCCTCAACCTTTCATGTATCATCCTCCCTGTCTTGGAGAGAATTTGTCCACGAATTCTAAAGCTCTGCATCACAAAGAGAAAGATCAGAAATATTGAAGTTATGGCTACCATCAAAATCCTCAGGCATATCTAATTTATAAGCATTGTTATTAATCAGCTAAAGTATTTGAAGAGGGTCGTCTCCCCTAGCCTGGAGCTTAGATTGGTGTTGATTTGGAAATCTGTATTTTCTTAAATGTACCCAACCCAATCCCCGGGTTGGAAGATAACCTTTTTCCTACCCTTATGTGTTTTGTCTTTGTATTTTTCTACCTTCCTCTCTACTTCTTTTTTAACCTTGACATATAAGTCTGTTATTAATTTTGCTCTTTCACTAGCATCACTACACATTATTTCTTTTGTAGATCAATTTGGAGATAAATCTAAAGGGGTCAAAGGATTCAAACTGAAAAACAATTTCAAAAGGACAATGGGCAGTGGTACAATGAACTGCTTTGTTGTAAGCAAACTCAATGTGAGGTAATGTGTTTCCCACTCCTTAAGATTTTTTGATAATTTACATCTCATAAGTTGACTTAAAGTTCTATTAACCACTTACGTTTGACTATCAGATTTAGGGTGAGATGTTTTTGAGAAAAGAAGTTTTGTACCATGTTTAACCCACAAGGTCCTCCAAAAGTGATTAAGGGACTTAGAGTCTTGGTCGGATACAATACTTCTAGGGAGTTCATGCAATTTAACCACATCTTTGAAGAATAAATTAACAATAATACGTGCATCATCTACTTTGTGGCTTGGTATAAAATATGTCATCTTTGAAAATTGATCCACAACCACAAAGAGAAAATCATGCACATTCCTTGATCTAGGCAGCCCAAGTATAAAATCCATTGAAATATCAACGTTAGGAATGGGAACGGGTGTGCACAAGCCATGAGGTAAGACTTTGGATTTGGCCATTTTACAAATATTTCATTTTTCATAGAAGTTCAAAGCATTATATTTCAAATGAGGTCAATAAAAATGTTCTTTCAAAATGTCCAAAGTCTTATTAACACCGAAGTGTCCCACTAGACCTCCCTCACAAGCCTCTTGGATGAGAAGTTTTCACAAAGATTCCTTGGATATGCATAGGTTTTTATCTTGAAAAAGAAATCCATCATGTATGAAAAATCCTCTACAAACGCCCTTCGAACATTTTTATAAGTTAAAAAAAAGTCATCATCATTTTGATACAACTCCTTAATGTGATCAAACCCCAAATTTTTTGTTTCCAAAGTGACAAACAAGGTGTGTCTTCTAGACAAAGCATCAACAATAATATTTTTATGAACTTACTCGTGTTCATCACATATGGAAAATTATTCCATGTACTCCACCCACTTAGATGTCTTTTGTTAAGTTTGCATTGACTTTTCAAATGTTTAAGGAACCCATGATCACTGTGAATAACAAATTCCTTTGATAAAGATAGTGTTGCCAATTTTGCAAACACCTAACCAAAGCAAAAAGTTCTTTATCATAGGTGAAATAATTTAAATGACTCCGTTTCAACTTCTAACTAAAGTAGGCTATGGGGTGAATTTCTCAAATTAATATTGCTCTTATTCCAACATTTGTTTGATCACACACTATCTCAAAGGATTTAGAAAAGTTTGGAAGTGCCAAGATAGATCAGATAAACAACTTTTTAATTTTTGAAGAGCCTCTCCTTGCTCTTTAGTCACTAAAAAAATAAATTTTTTCTTCAAAATTTCATTTAGGGGGCAACAATTGTTGAAAAATCTTCAACAAAATAACGATAGAAACTAGCAAGACGATAGAAACTAGTAAGCCCATGGTAAGATATCACACCACTGACTTTCGTGGATGTGGGTCAATCTCCTATCACTTTTACCTTCTCTTGATCTACTTAGATGTCCTTTTCAGTTATGGTAAAGCCTAAAAAATTGACACTACTCATTTTAAAAATACATTTTTATTTGTTCACATATAAAGTAGTGTCCCTTAATGTCCCAAACAAGGCCCTAAGATGATACTCATGTCCATGCATGGTCATGCTAAATATAAGAATATCATCAAAGTAAACCACAACAATATTTCCTAGGTAAGATCTAAGTACATGATGCACGAGTCTCATGAAAGTACTAAGCGCATTTGTTTATTCAAAGGACATCACAAGTCACTCATAAGTCCAAACTTATTTTTAACAGTTGTTTCCCATTCGTCCCCTTCTTTTACACTTATTTGATTGTAACCACTTTTAAGTCTATTTTTGAAAATATTGTACTACCACATAGTTCATCTATCAAACATCTAGTCAAGGGATGGGGCGTTTATACTTGATAGTAATGTTATTAATAATCGTACTGATATGGATTGTAAGGGGTGTTTAGGATCTAAATCAACTTGTTAAGAGATTAAGAACAAAACCTACCATGGGAAGATCAAAGTTGATGCAACAATGAAGGTAAAAAGAAGACATAAGCATTCGACTACATGAAAATGCTAGAAACAACAAAAAAAAGTAAAAGAAAACTAAAAATGGATTAAAGAAAAGAAGTAATGAAGAACACGCCACCTATGAAAGAAGAACCTCCAAGGATAAGTGTTTGAAGAGTCACCACTTGAGAAAGCTTCTCATGATAAGAACGTAAGAACAAAGAGAAAGGAGACAAGTCAACTTTCAAAGGTACTCTCATTCACTTAACTCTGTGATTTTTACAATGGGAGTGGACTCCCTTTTATAGATGCATGAGACGTCCAAAGAATTAGAAAGTCAAAAAAATACTAACAAGAATTAATTAAGATTAAGCTAAACTAACCTAAAAAAAAATTAGGGAGTCAATTTTGGGTGGTTATCTAGGTACAATAATGTGCATTTGGTAGTTATCTATATGCAATGATGTAATGATAGTTTTTGATGACTTACAATCCTTGTACTTGTTGTTGATTGGTGTGACACTTTAGGGAGTTCCAAAGGTCAAGGAGTTTCCCTCAAGTTGCCTCCCTTCAATTCTTTCTTTCTCTCAAGTTCCTTCCAATTTAAGAGCTCTACTTGGTTGATTCTTTTGATTTCTTCCATAGCTCTAATTCTTCCTCTTGTTTTTATTCCTTCAAATTTCTTTTTTTATTTCTTCCATTCTTATTTTCTAGCCATGCTCCTTGTAGTAATTCCTTCATACTCCTCTTCCTCTTGTCCCTCAGGTGTTTCATCCTTACATGTATCACCTACAATTTATACACATTCTAAAAGTCTCATCTTTTTTAGGTACCAAAATTACAGGCGTGACACATGGGCTCATGCTTTCACAAATCCACTTCTTCTCTAAGAGTCCATCTATTTGTCTCTAGATCTCCTTTGTTTCATATGGATTGCTTCTATATGTAGGCCTATTGGGCAAAGTGGATCTAGCAATAAGGTCTATTTGATGTTTAATGTCTCTTATGGGTGGAAGCCTATTAGGAGGATCTTACACGATTCTCTCAAATTCCTTCAAGAGTTTCTCAATGCCTAGAGAAGGTGAAAGAGAAGAGAAGTATACATAGTGCACACATTAGTAGGCATAAGAATATGCAAAGACTTGTGATTAAGTTTTACCTTTTTAAATTCTTTGTAGGAAGCCATGAGTGACTCCTCATCTTCCAAGCCTTTAGACTTCATGCATTCAAATGCTTGTCTCTTGATTATTTCATTGCAAGTTGGTCTCTCCTCACTTCTTTGGGAGTTAAAGGTGTAAGTGAATATATCCTTCACTTCTTTTCAAATGAGAACTTGTTGGTGAGACCATCATGTTATACATGTCTACCATATATTTCATGGCCTTCCCAACAATACATGATATGCTTCCATAGACACCACATCACATAGAACTTCATCTTTGTATTTTCCAATGGAAAAAACTCAAAAGCACTTGGTTAGTAACTTTAATTTCTCCATCTTCACTTAGCCATTGTATCTTGTAAGGTCTTAGGTGGGTAATGGTTGAAAGATTCAATTTTTCCACCAATATCTTACTTGCCGCATTTGTACAACTTCATCCATCAATGATGAGAATACAAACTTTGTTGTTTACAAGACATCTTGAATAAAAAATGTTTTCTCTTTGAGAATCACAATGTCTTCATGGGCATGGCTAAGCATTTGCGTTACAACCAACAAGTTACATTTTTCAAGGACAAGTTCATATTCATTATTGGAAGAAGAAGTATTCTTGGTTGGTGAATAAGGAGAAGAAGAATGTTCAAATTGTATCTCTTCGTTCTTCATCATCATAACCCTTTTGTTTAGACAATTAAAAGATTTATGTACATATCCCAAACATTTAATACATTTCATGGAACTTTTTTTTTTTCTCGAATTTGCTTTTAAGTGAAGAAGAAGAAGAGACATGATCCTTGGAAGATGAAGAATGCTTAGAATCCTTAGAAGAAGATGGTCTAGAAGACTTACCTTGGAGTGACTTGTCTTCTTCCTTCTTATCCTTAAAGGAGTTCCAAAAGGCATAGTTTTGGTAAGCAAGGCACCTCTTCAATTTTCTTTCAACCTTCATTGAATTGTGAAGAACATCCTCTAAATTTTCATGTTGTTGGAGTTCGACCACATCTTGAATATCTTGGTTAAGGTCATTCAACAACCTTACCATCCTAGCTTTGGCACTTTCTTCTAACTCACTCTCGATTATGAGCATCTCCTTCTCTTTGCGGAATTCCTCCACACTCTTTGAACCTTGTCTAAGCCTTTGAGGTTGAAGGATTAAATATTTTTTATAGGTGGAAGGCATAAATATTTTTCTCAAAGCATTTTTCAAATCTCTCCAACTATTAATTTGAGATTGTTTACCATTAATAATGTCCTTTTGATATTGGTTCCACCAAAATAAAGCATAACCCTCAAACTAAAACTACGAATTTCAAAATCTCCCTATGTTTGAAATCATAAGAGTAGACAATTTGATCACTTTCCTGTCTCATTCCTCCTACACATTAGGATTCGAATCATCACTAAACTTAGGAAATCTAACATTATGCTTGAACATTTCTCTTCATTTTTATTTTTGTGTGATATGCTCTCCATTCTCTCACGACTTAGTTGGTAAAAAGCCTTCATACCCATGTTTGTAGAAGAACTTGAAGATCATCTACCTTTCATATGCCTCTTTTGCTTCGTCATTTGTTCTAATCTCTCCACAATTTGGGCCATTTGCTCCATGGTCATTTGATGATCATCCATATTCGCACTTCTCTCTTCCTTGGGACTCAAAGACATGTTGGAAAAGTTTTCAAAACAACCTAAACAAAATGTCAAAGAAAAACAACAAAAACTAAACAAGAAATAAGTGTTAGTAGCAGAAAATTTATTGTAATTTTTCCTTAGGTATTTTCACTCTCAATTCTTTTTACTCACTCACAAAACGTCAAAGTATAGTAGGGTGTCTCGGCCACTCTACAAATCTCAAGAAAAAATTTCCAAAAATGTCTTAAAAGGTTGTCTCAAGTTCAAATCAAGAAATATTATCTCTCAAGTAAATGATGCACTAGCTTAAGAGACACTAATTCTTGAAAATTCAATAAAATGTAAGACAAAACAGAGGAAACAGGAAAGACAGACTGAAAATGGTCAAAAGAAAAAGACACACAAAAGATTATACTACTTAATGTGACAAATTCGACCAAAAAAATACAAAAAAAGGCTTGAAAAATACGTAAAGAAGAGTGAGTTTTGATGGTAATTTTTCACCCATTGGATTAATAAAAATCTTGAAATCAAAGGCACCTAAGAATCACAAAATTTTAAAAGAGAAATCTCACACAAATGTCGGAAACAATTTGGTAATACCCTTGAAGAAGTCACCATGAAAATTGAATCAAGAAACTAGGGCCAACCATTCATGAAAAAAATTTTAACAAACACTTGATCAACTCCTTTTATGTAATTTTCTTTTTCATTTGTTTTTGAAATTTTTGCTTTTTGAACATTAATATGGTTCAACCAACCCTTGAAAAATTTGTTTGATTTTTAGTTCTTAAAATTCAATTCCATAAGACAACCCAATGTAGATAATCACACACTTGAATTCTAATGTTTAAGAAAACTTCAACAAGAAAACAAGAACTCAAAGAAAGAAACAAGGCTACAAGAAGACAAAATAACCAAGTATCAACATCGTACCCATTTCCTAGAAGAGAGAAAATCTTTAGTTGACTATATCAAGAACATGGATATAATGGCTTGATGATGTAAGCATACCAAAATAAATTCAGCACATATAAGAACTCAAAGAAAATGAAGAATCACCTGCACCAAGGATGGGTTTCAATCCCATTTTTCAAGAACACCTCCAGTGATGGTGATGAACATCTCCATGATTTGGTTGATCCTTTGACTCTTGATACAACTTGGTGTGAACCTTTGAAAGTGTTTAGGATCTAGATCAACTCCTTAGGAGATGGAGAACAAAATCCACACAAAGGAAGATCGAGTTTTGCGCAACAACGGAAGCATTGAATTTAAACATGCGACAAAGTGAAAATGAATGGAAGAAACAACTAAACAAACTAAAATGAAACTAAATATTGATTAAGGTAGGAAAAAGGTTGAAGAACATGTAATTTTAGGGGAAGAACCTCCAAGAATAAATGCTTGAAGAGCTACCACTTGAAAAAAAAAATTCTCAAGATAAGAACTCAAGAATAAAAGCGAAAGGAGACACTCTCAACTTTCAAAGAAAACCTCAAAGGTAGTTCCCATTCACTCACTTCTATGATTTTTACAATGGAATGGACTCCTTTATATAGGTGTTAGCACCAAGGCCAAGCATGTGATTTGATGAAGTCAATATTGTGAGCACCAAGGCTTAGCATGTGAAGCTAATGAAGACTGCCTCATGAAGAATCTGTTGGAACCAACCTGGACCAGAATTGTTCAAGTGAAAACTTTGTGCCAACATGAAGATGGTTAGGTGATTAGGTCTTGGTCCTTAGTTGGGTTTGTGTGTTGGTGATTGGCTTAGTCCTTAATCACTAGTGGTATGGTTTATCACTTCTGAGGTGCTAAAAAAAGATTTCCAAATATTTTTATTAAAACTGATTTTAATAAAAATAACCTAAACTGTTTTTGCTGGAAAAAGGTTTTTCAATCAATTGAATTTCTAAACCAATCGATTGAATGTGACAATTATTTCTGTTACAATTGAAACCTTTGACTGGGTCAAACTAACGGTCAAATTCAATCGATTGAATGGTTTGTTCAATTAATTGAATTGTGACAGCTAAGCTGTTTTTAAAACTGAGTTGGGTATTTAAAGGAATGTGCACTATCATTTTCAGTTAACAAAAACTTTCAAAAAGCCTTCCTTAAGATTTCCTAAGTGAGATAGAGCGCCCCTTTTGTGCGATCATCATTTTGGCAAAGCTTTTGAAATCAAGAAACCTCCAAGAACGTGAATCTTTAAAGCATCCTTGAAGTGAGGTTCTTGCTACTTTGGTTCTGGACCAAAGCTAAATCTTCTACACCTGATCTTCATTCTTTGTAATCTGTTTTGTGTATAAGTACTCTGTGATCTTTTCTGATCCTGTTGATCTGTAATCTGTTTGCTATTTTCAATTACTGGGTTTATAATTGAGTTGGTGCAGTGGGTTTCTGCACTGGTCTCACATCTACTGAGGGGTTCAGTAGAGGGTGAGTACTGCGGGGAGCAGTGTTGCTTGTGGACTGCAAGTTTTGTGGTACAGTGGGTTTCTGCCCTGGTTACACACTAGCTGGGGGGTTCAGTGTGGTGTGGGTTTACTGCTGGGAGCAGTTGGTAACTTGCTAGGAGCAAGGGTTGTAAACTGATCTTGTGATCTGTTTAGTGGAAATCTTTGCTAGTTTGCAAAGGACTGGACGTAGCCCTTGTGGAAGGGTGAACCAGGATAAAATTTCTGTGTTCTTGTTTTCTCCCTACTTTTTTTTATTTCTTTTATTCAACTGTT
>Ga0209489_101151_pt1 | contig 53707 bp, 25 predicted proteins | sample SiratrowhiteBW_FD_187527 | JGI IMG/M metagenome (GOLD analysis project Ga0209489, IMG submission 187527) | Root nodule microbial communities of legume samples collected from California, USA - Siratro white BW (SPAdes) (version 2) | ecosystem: Host-associated > Plants > Roots > Nodule | place...
AAAATTTATATAAAAAAAAAAAAAAAATATAAGAATGTTATTAACTGATCCAAGATGACCAAAATGACAAGTTTATAGTGGTTTATTTTGTTTAATGAAGTACTACTCCAATGGTGAACAAGTGATAGATGTAAAGATTTCGATGCTCAAATTAGAAGTGATTTTAGTAAAAGAACATTATATGGTAGAATAGGAGATATCTGAATGTAAGAGGAGTTTTGATATTTATCATGGACAAGACCCAAAGGCCTTCAATGGCTTGAGACATCTTGGAGTTGGAATGGTTATCATATGATGAAGTAGGAAGTAGAATAATAGAAGCCTTATTTTTGACTTTGGAGAATCATACTTGTAGATTAGTCCTCACTCTGAAAACTAACATATTTTGTTTATCATAAATTCTAACAGAAACTTGTTTATTATTTTTTCAGTTGATATTTGTAGAACATGCACCATTGAATTTTAAGAATGATATAGGCTTACATTACAGAGGCAGGAGCCATAAGTGTGGGGGCCAAGATAGCGGCGTGTAAGGAGACAAAAGGAAACAAAGTCTTGCTTATCAGACACTACATTGCGCGTTGATTTGTCAGACAATGTTTGTCAAAAGGCAGAATCGTCATGCTCATCAGTTTCCTCTCCGAATCTCCCTTCTTAATTCTTATATTGCATTCATCCCCTCCACGAACCTCCATCATTTTTGTAGGATAGCAACTTTTGTCAACAGTAAAAAGCTGTTATTTTAGATAATTTTTTTCTGTTTTCTTACACTACAACACTGTTATTGCAAATTGTGTCTCTGCTGGTTTATTTGGATTGTTCTGCAATACTGTTTTTGGGTCGAGTTTCCATTGTATTCGTCATCAATAATGTAACCTTTGTCTTTTAAAAAAAGAAGTAATATGGTCCTGAATTTGGCCCGTGATTGTTTAAAATTAATCAAGTTCCTTCTAAAATGTTTTCATTCATGAGCTTGGAACATGCTAATCTTAAACTTACCAAGAAGTTGACCTCTCCTAATTATGAGCAATACCATGTCTCAAGTCTTTTAACATTTGTTCCTTCATGCTTAGACAATAACTGTATTTAACAATACTGATTTAAGAAAATGGATACTTACTGGAGCTTAACAGAAGGGATTACATTCCATTTTTTATACCTTCATTCTCTATCAGTGGAACTGCGATGATGACAGAAAGCTCGTCTTCATTTCCTGATTCGACAATCTTTTCTGTAGTATTTCCTCCTAAATGTAGTTTGAAAGAAATATCTATAGTTCTATTACAATATTTTAACCTTCTCATTTCAGATTAGCATCACGTGGTCACTACCGAATTCATAATCTTTTGAACGACACAAGTATATTCCTTCTTATATATTTTCCATTTTCTGCTACAAGCTTTCCTCTTATATACTAACCATAGAACAACCTATAATCGTTGTCTAAAAAACAACATACTTGAACATGTGTAGAAGTTTATGCCTTCAAATCCATAACGAAGGAGTGACCATTTCCTTCTGTGTCTCCATAAATTTCTTTTGAGCCCCCTATAAGTATGAAAATTCTCTTTTTGTCCTTTCTTAATTGCATGATCAGGGAGTTATTTTTTTTCTTAAGAAAAGACTTTTAGATTGTCCAATTGGAAATCAACAGTCAGTTAGTCTTTATGTAAAAAAAATAAAACACCCAATTAGTATTATTGTATCTTTAAAAGAAGGAAAATGATAATTAATATGAAATATATATGAACCCACACAATCCTGAAGTAGTGTGAACTTATTGGAGTCAATTCTCTCATTTTATTTGTTGGACGGTTATGTAATATGTTGATTGGATATTTTTAAATTCGTGTGAATTCATACTTACGATTTTCGTACTACATAACACTCCTCTTAAAAAAATGCACCTTTAGAAGCTTTGTCACATCACACAATTCCAGAGAACAACGAAATCAACCTCACTTCCAATCCAAGGCCATATTTGTAGACATTCAATGGCTCACCATCACCTTTCACCCTGAGATAAGGCAGCCAATTAATAACTCTCATAAAAATTATAACTCTATTCCCAGACAATTATATTCTTCATCCTAATGTTGTTACTATATTGGAATTTCTTCTAACTTAAAAAGTTTTGAAGTTTCTAAGGGTGGATGGCCTCCATCCGTATCATGCTCAATAAAGTTGCAGTCTACTAGAGAAACCTACACATTCGAGCGCGGGCCTGGTATTTTGAGCAGCCACAGATAAGATAAACATTTTCTGCATAAAATTTTCGACATTGAGAATTTTCTGGTTCATTTGAATCCCAAAACAAGACCTATGAAATAGTTATTTAAACAGCAAAAGGGACTCCAGTAGTGCAGCTATTGTGAAATATGGTTCACATATAAATTGAATACGTATTCATTTTTTAATTTAGACCATGGGAGACAATTTATTCAAGTTGACCATAAATATTCATAACATCCTAGGATTAGCTCTCAAGTTTCCCAGAAAAAATTTATTCTACACATTAGGCTCAAACAGATAATCCAAGTAAGAAATAAATTAAAAGAATAGTTTTCAAATTAGGATATTATTTGTTTATTTTCTCCAAGGAATATGTCTTGCAATAGAAACAAAGCTAACTGAGAAAGAAGGAAAGAAGATTATCAAGAGCAGTATCTCTTCCTACTAACAATTATGACTTACTAAACATGTTGCTTTCTTTGTATTATTAGCCATCAAACACATGAAATTACGCTAAAGAAAAAAGTTCACAACCACCAATTATCCATGATTTAAGGCAGTTGAATTAGCATTGCCAAAATCAACAGAAATTAGATACAAGAACTCCTTTGGCCATAAAGCCTATCTGTAGTAAGCAGGTGTGGTTTATTCACTTTATTGCTTTAGGGAATGACAACACAAGTGAGATTAAGATTTCACGTTAGTCACACTCCTCTTTCTTTATGATAATATTAAGGGACTAACTAAACCTTATAAAGGATGCAGAGATGTCTCAGTTAAGCTATGCATATAAGAATAGCACCAGACTAACAACTTCTGAATATAAATACAATTCATTCACTCCAACTGTCTGTATGGTAATCATCACTTTGAATCAGTTATGTAGCAACTAACTAAACAACTACAAGTGGAAGTGTGAAGTGAAGACTCAAGGCTTGAGAAATGTTTTGCCATTTATTAGTAGTATGTAATGTGCCACTTTCTAAAAATATTAAAAAACTACATTAAGATAGATGGTATAAAGTATAAAATGCTGACATGTTCTAACTTGGAAGCAGATTATCCAAATTTTCATCCCACAGCTAAAATAAGCAGAACAACGAGTATCTAGCAGAGGATGAGAGAAGTGCAAACAACAGTAAACAAAGACAAGATTATTGATTGTTACTTTCAGTTTCCTAATATCTTATAAGCACCTCAACATAGTTTCCTCATACTATCACAAAATCCAATAGTTGGTACAACAAAACGTAACATCCCCTTAAATGAAAAGAACAACAATAGTCAGTCCTCACAAATAAGTCACGAAGAGTTGGCTTGGCTTCAAATGCATTTATTATTCCAAACTACAGCCAATGAAACACCTTAAAGGTATTCAACCAGCCACACATTGTTAAAAAAATGCTGGGCACAAGTGACAACCATCAAAGACCAAAACCTCTTACTCATCCAATTGTGCAAGTTCAGCCTTCAATTGTTCAATCTTGAGACCCATAGACCTCTGCAAAGCCCCTCTTTCTTTCTCCGGCAACTTGGCCAACAACCCCTCGAACATGCCCAAAACCTCATTGACGGCGTCGCGCGCACACTCAGCTTCCTCGTTGAAATAAACAGTGTCTTTGGACTCCAACGCCATCTCTATCTCTTCCCTCGCCTCTGCAAACTTAAGGTTGATGGTGTCCACCTCCTTGGTGTGGTCCAACTCGCCCGACCCACTACTGAAACTCCTTGGATTATGCCGAATCGCGAAGTGGGTGCTCTGGACGGAGGAAAAAGATTGAAACTTTGAGGTGGACGCAAGGCGGGTCGATGAAGTGAAGGGGGCAATTGGTGATTGGCGAAAAGGGTGTCGGGTTCTGAAGAACGCGTAGAAGAGGGAAAGCCTCGAGCGGCCATTCATTCTGCTTTTGGTTACCACAAAAGTTGAGGTTGCAGCTGCGGCGGCGACAAGGAGAGAGAGAGAGAGAGAGTGGCGCTTAAACCTCGAAGTGGAAGAATAAGCAACAGAGTCTGAAATGGAACTTCAAGTCATATACATAGCTTCGTAATAATACCAATACGATTCTGCTAGAGATCAAGGATCCCTAGCTCCTTTACAAGATTAAATTAATTTAATTAATATTAGGTTCAGTCATTTCTTTTTTTTACTTTTTTATTTATGGATCGTTCAAATGATTTTTCCGTCAATTATAGTTATTTTATTCTATGTATAAACATGTAATTAAATATCCATATACATGATCGAAATCTTAACTTGAAATTTTTTTTATTTAATGAAATTAATTCTCAGTTAAGATACTTTTTTGAAAGTAAGTTAGGACGAGAGATTGAGGGTTAGTCCAAAGAAAACATTACATATATAAACTTTTATTGAAATCAATAAATACGACATAAATTATATATATATATATATATTGTTAAAATATGTAAAAATTACGATATTATATATATTTTTTATATTATTTAACATATTTTTAATTATAATTTTTCAACTATTATTACAAGCCTTAAATAAGTATATTGTTGGGTGCATTAATAAGTCCGGGTTTAGTAAAATTGATATTAATACAAAAGTGGGATGATTATTATAGTATGTTAGCTAAACAATATTGATATTGTTACTTTTGTTTCACTATATTTTTCAATTTTTTTTCTCTCTAGCAAGACTCTGTCGAGTTACTTAATGTTATTACGGTTGTTTATTAGATCAAATAACTTTAATCTAAATAAATTTAGTTGAAACTTTTTAGTTGGATTAAATTCAGCTTAAACTTATTTAATTTAATTTGAGTTTTTCTTAATTCAATTAAAATTATTAAATGATAATAATAATATAAATATTATTTAATTTACTTTAATATACATTTTAAATATTAAATAATATATTTTATTTATTTTTAAATATTTTAAACTAACAATTTAAAAAGAAATATAATATACAACCCAATTATTAAATCAAACACGTATAAGAGTAAATTAAGTTAAATTGAATTTAAAGAAACGCAAAAATTTAACTTTAATCCAATCTAATTGTTTTCTATGTTAAAAGAAAGTTTGCTAAATTAGTATTAGTCCATATCCTTAAGTTATATCAATTTTGCATTAACAAATATCTTAAAAACTTGTTTTTTAATTGAAAATGACTTTTTTTATATTATACATGGTCGAGACGATTCATTAAGGTTGCGTTTATGTTGATATTATCTTGAATATTGTTGATAAGTATTTATATTCTAAAATGATAAATAAGTAATCAAACGATTAAAATTATTAAATATTAATTAATTAGTTTGTAGTGTTAAACTAAACAAAATTAACTTAAAAAGTCATAATAATGAGGGATGAATTTAAATAGTACTCTCACTAGCTTATATAAGAGGGATTGATACCACAGGCTTAAAGTTATATTTTTCAACCAATATTAAATATTTATTTAGGGTCGAAAAAACCTTGATATGACAATAAAAGTATTCGATAAAATGTTTCTTTCTGGATGTGACAAGATTTGTGATCCAATGCTAAGTGCCTCAAGTAATTGTTGTCTGTCTTTTTTTTTCTTTGACGTTGATAAAGCTCATTGGATTGTGTTGCTTACGAAGTAGTGTGAGGCTGTACTCAAAACTACGTTTACCAAATTAGTTGTGTGTAATTAGAATGATGGTAGGCTTGTTTACCCTAGGATTAGAAGAAAAATTTGGACATCACATACATATCTACCATGAAAGTGTGGCCTTTTAACCATTTCAGTGTAATTTCTTTTTGAAATTACCAAAATTAGGGCAAAATTAAAAATTTTACAACAACGAGTAAGTTATATCCCATGTGCACGACTTCATATAAGGAAAGTATGTAAAGAAAGTTGTGTTAGTTAAATATGATTTCGGACATGAAATCAAGAACACAAGTGGTTTATGTTTTTATAATTTCGATGTAAAATTGTAAATGAAAAAGTCGTTCTGAGTATACACACCTTTAGTTAACATATAATCATTACGTTTTTTTTGATAAATTGTGAATATAAAAAGTATTTTTTTTTTGTGAATTTTCTATATAGAAGTTGTTAGATAGAGTATGACTTTAATTCAACATAAAAACAACTGAAGTCATGCCTAAAGCCTAAATTGACAAGTTTAATCGTTTTTATGTTATACTGAAGTCATGTTAAATTAGATGGCCTTTCCCCATAAGCTTATCATACGTAATTATGTAAATCACTACTTCACCACTTCAATAAAGCATTAACATGGTTCCATATCACATGCTTTGCGTTAAAAAAACATAGAAAAACACCACCATTAAATGTTGTGAATAGGCACCATTATGCATATGAGGAATAAGCAATGATAATATATAAGAGAGAAAATGTTCCACCAATTGCAAGTTTTGATAGAAATCTATTATTGGAAGTTTTGGTAGAAATCTATTACTCCTAAGGTGCAAAATGATGGAGTGTTAAGGCACATGTGTTAAGGAGACACGTCCCCAAAATATGGAATTGTCAAACTCTAGATAGTAAAAAAATGTGAATGACTATAATGCTTTATTTTACTTATGGACAACTACTTTCGGTTCAATCTGCAACCCTTCTCAAGAAATAAGGTTCCAAAGATACAATCAATATATTACCCCCTGTTTTCACTTTATTCTTAGTAAAAATAAATCAAGTCTACATTTTAGTTATAAAGATATATATCAACAATATATCTGAAGTCGTTAGATTTCACGACTTCATTATATAAAGCACAATATAAAAACAATTGAAGTTGTCACTCGTTGACGATTTGGGTTATTTTTATATTACATAGAAGTCATACTTTATACTTTATGTACACAATTTCTATTGTATAGAACAACCACAAACGACGTCTTTCATATTTATGACTTTTCCAAAATACAAAATAGTTATATGTTAATTAGAGTGGTGTTAAGTGAGAATCACTTCTTTCATTTACAATTTAATATCGAAGTCATGAGACCATAACATAACTTCTATTCTTAATTTCAAGTTTAAACTAAAATTGTACACAACTTTAAAAGTCGTGTAAATAAGACACAACTCAAACATGGCTGTAAAATTTTTAATTTCTTTTGAAAATTTCAAAACAAAATTACACTAGAATAATTAAAAAGCCGAAAGATTAGTTTCACCAAAATGATAAAATTATTTCATCCGATTGTGCTTATATGAGATCTGGTTAGAACAACAGCACTCTAAGTCTGTGATCTTCAAATCAAGACAAAGGATGTGTGGGAAAACTGCAAAAGTGCTATAGTTAAAGTTTATGCGCAGTTCACTTCTACGGTTGTGATTAGTTATTGTTGAGTATTTTATTTATTTGAATAAATAAAATTTAAGATTTAGTTGGACACTCCGAGAGTAAACCCTAATAAAATCAATGGTTTTCATTTTTAATTTGTTTACAAGTTAATTTGAAAAGGACTAAAAACTTTATTACCGATTTATTTTTTCCTATATTAAAAGTGTTTAGAAGACTCTCACAAATATTGGAGCTATTGAAACTTGGTAGCCATAAATACTAGCAATTTGAAAGAGGATTAACTTTGAACAAAAAGTGAATGTGATGCTTTATTTCTAATATAATAATACTCTTATCGCAAACACGACATGGTACAATGCGAAAATGCCGCATAAATGAAAACCAATCAGACAAGGGCAATTAATCTATGAACAAATAAATTAAAAGTGTGCTACACTTTCCACTTTCACTTGTCATTTACATGATCTCTTGTTCTGATCTGTCAGTCATTTTCGAACACAATAAGATTGGGAGGTGCAAGACGAACGACCATCAAACAGATAGAATGAATCGGGTCTGAATGAGGAGTGTTGAAGAGCAGAGAAGACACCTTCAGACTTTTATTCAAAAAACTTAAATAGGAAGAGAGATCACTTGGCTCTAAATGAAGATTGTCTTTATTCCTCAATGAAAGCAAGAATCTGTAAGAAATTAAACAGCAAATTTCATTACTAAAATTTAAACATGTAAAGGCATTGGATTTTTTTTTTCTGAATGTAAGGAAGTAACGATCGTAAACTTACATGATTTATGATGAGTGGTGCTTCCCCATTCGGAGCTTATTTGTAGACAGGTGGAGGTGGGGAAGCGTAAATGTAAACTGGAGGTGGCGGCGATTTTACCGGTGGAGGAGGTGATTTGTAAATGTATTTAGGAGCGGGAGCTGGGGAGGGAGGAGGTGGTGATGTGTAATGGTATGGTGGGGGAGGAGATGGAGAGGGTGGTGGGGGACTCGCGTAATGGTAAGGAGGAGGAGGGTGCGAGGTTGGTGGTGGAGGAGATTTGTAATAGTAAGGAGGTGGAGGTGACGGGGATGGTGGTGGAGGAGATTTGTAATAGTAAGGAGGTGGCGGGGATGAAGATGGTGGTGGAGGTGATTTATAGTAATAGGGAGGGGGTGGAGATGGAGAGGGAGGTGGAGGAGATTTGTAATAATATGGAGGTGGCGGTGATGGAGATGGTGGTGGAGGTGATTTGTAGTAATAGGGAGGTGGCGGTGATGGAGATGGTGGTGGGGGTGATCTGTAGTAATAAGGAGGTGGTGGAGATGGAGAGGGAGGTGCAGGGGATTTGTAGTAGTATGGAGGTGGTGGTGATGGGGATGGTGGTGGAGGGGATTTGTAGTAGTAAGGAGGTGGCGGTGATGGAGAGGGTGGTGGAGGTGATTTATAGTAATAGGGAGGTGGAGGTGATGAAGATGGTGGTGGAGGGGATTTATAATAGTAAGGAGGTGGAGGTGATGGGGATGGTGGTGGAGGAGATTTGTAATAGTAAGGAGGTGGAGGTGATGGAGATGGTGGTGGGGGTGATTTATAGTAGTAGGGAGGTGGTGGAGATGGAGAGGGAGGTGGAGGGGATTTGTAATAGTATGGAGGTGGTGGTGATGGAGATGGTGGTGGAGGTGATTTGTAATAGTAAGGAGGTGGTGGTGATGGAGATGGTGGTGGAGGAGATTTATAATAATAAGGAGGTGGAGGTGATGGAGATGGTGGTGGAGGAGATTTGTAGTAATAGGGAGGTGGTGGAGATGGAGAAGGAGGTGGAGGAGATTTGTAATGGTATGGAGAAAGAGGGGATGGTGAAGGTGGGGGTGGTGATTTATAGTAGTATGGTGGAGGAGGAGAGGGAGATGGTGGAGGTGGAGATTGGTAGTAGTATGGAGGTGTAGGTTTTGGTGATGGTGGAGGTGGAGGTGGAGACTTGTATTTGTAAACAGGCGTAGGAGGGGGAGGTGACTTATAGTAGGAAGGAGCTGGTGAAGGCTTTTCACATTCTTTAAAATGCTTATTTGAAGCATAAGCAAATGGCTTAGCCTTAAGCACCACTTCGTACTTGTCCTTAGATTTCACCTTCAAAGTGGTTCCCTCGTTCAACTTAGTAGGTATGGTGAAGTGCGAGTCCTTGGGGGGAGCATAAAGCTTGGCCTTGCACACTGTGGTTCCATACTTGGCATAGTCGAAATCCTTAACTGTGATACTATACTTTCCATTGCTCTTAGTTTCACCATAGGCCTTGATGATTTTCCACCCTGCTGTGCATTTGACCTCCACAACAGCACCTGCATGCCCTCCAAAACGATTAATTACGATACATAAATATACCAGTATTAAACTATTCTTCTAAGAAAGCACACTATAATGGTCAACATTAGGATAAGATACTTTATCTATATATATATATGTTTTAGCCGCTTCTAATCAAATTATATTATTGTTTATTTTTTATTTATAAAATATTTAAGATTGTAATTGAGATAAAATGATTAAAAAGATAATAATTGATATAGAAATGGATATAATTTTAAGATATTATAAATGTAATAATCAATATTCATTTAACTTTAAAATGACAACAAAAACGTGCTGGTAAGATGTTAGATATATAAAAGTTTTCTTAATTAGTCATAATTTTTATCAAATTGTAAAATTATATATCTAAATAAAAAGATAATGAAAATGAATATGAGGTACCTTTGAGGTGTTTCTTGTTATGAGCCTTCTTCCCGTCATAGCACTTGTAGCTGTAAACTTTACCTACAACCTTCACAATCAATGCGTGGTGGTAATGATGTGAGTAGGGGGGTGTGGGATGTACAACTGGTGGAGGAGGAGAGTTGTAATAGTATGAAGGTGGTGGAGAGGTGTAGTAGTAAGGAGCGGGTGAAGGAGGAGGAGGAGACTTGTAGTAGTAAGGTGGATGGGGTATTAGTGATGGAGGAGGAGGAGATTTGTAATAGTAGGGTGGTGGAGGAGGTGAATTGTAGTAGTAAGGAGAAGGGGAAGGTGGTGGAGGAGATTTGTAATAATATGGAGTTGGAGATGGAGATTTTTCAGGTGGAGGTGGAGACTTGTAATAGTAAGGTGGTGGAGGAGATGGTGAAGGTGGTGGTGGAGACTTATAATAGTAGGGTGGAGGAGGAGATGGTGAAGGTGGCGGTGGAGACTTATAATAGTAAAAAGGTGGGGGTGAGGAGGAAGGAGGAGGTGGTGACTTGTAATAGTATGGTGGATCTTTGTGCTCATATGGTGGTGGAGGAGATTTGTAGTAGTATGGAGGAGGTGGTGAGGGAGAGGGTGGGGGAGGAGATTTATAGTAGTATGGAGGAGGTGGTGAAGGAGAGGGTGGAGGAGGAGATTTGTAGTAGTATGGAGGAGGAGGGGAGGGAGAGGGTGGAGGAGGAGACTTGTAATAGTATGGAGGAGATTTGTAGTAGTATGGAAGAGGTGGTGAGGGAGAGGGTGGAGGAGGAGACTTGTAATAATATGGAGGAGGAGGTGAGGGAGAGGGTGGAGGAGGAGACTTGTAGAAATATGGAGGAGGAGGTGAGGGAGAGGGTGGTGGAGAAGAGTTGTAATAGTAAGGAGGTAGGGGTGATGGGAAAGGAGGAGGTGGAGACTTATAGTGATAAGGAAGTGGTGGTGAAGGTGAAGGAGGAGGTGGTGATTTGTAAGCATAAGGTGGAGCTTTGTGCTCATATGATGGTGGAGGTGGGGGAGAGTTGTAGACGTAAGGAGGGGGAGGGGACGGTGATGGAGGAGGTGGTGACTTGTACTCATAAGGAGGTGGAGGTGATGGTGAAGGTGGAGGTGGTGACTTGTATTCATAAGTTGGAGGAGGTGGTGACGGTGGTGGTGGAGAATAGTAAGGGTAACCATCAGCATTAACAGAAACCACAGTAGTAGAAATCAAAGCAATGGCCAATGCCATGGCCATTTGTGGCCAAAGACGACCCCTTCTGGGGTCGTTGCTCCTAGCAATCATGTGTAGCCGGAAAAAGCTTTCCAACTCTGCCCAATGCTGTCTTCAATGATAGTGTTGTTCTTATGAGTGGAGAGAGGAGAGAGAAGAGGCTTGGTGTTACTGAGTGCTGAGAAAAGGTGCATGCATGAAGTATTTATAACGAGAGTGAGGGGTTGAAGGGGAGCTCTCATGAGAGAATTCAAAATATTCAATTGGTTTCATTTTAATTCTTTAAAGTAAGAGTCCCTAGCTGGCCTTGTGAGTTTTTATAAGCTCTTTCTTATATGTTTTCCTCCACATGGCCAGAATCGGGCTCCATTCAAATCTCCAACAACTAATTAACATTTAAATCACCATTCCTCCCAAGTTGCCCTTCTCTGAGTTGCCTATCTTGACCAAAGTAACTCCAAAATGCTCTTTTTTTTCTCTTTCTCTTTTATTCATTTTGAATTTTTTTAGGCATGATTTTTTATGACACTCATTGCAAGCTCTGGATCAAATCCTCTTTTGTTGATATATAGGTGAAGATATTAATTCGGCTTTTATTTTTTTCACCACATTTTGAACATAACTCTATGATAAAGAATATAATCCAAATTTACCTTATTTTGCTATTGGTCCATGTGTTGCGATACAAGTAAAACTTAGTCCAATATGAAGTTATGATTCAGTTATTTTATCTCGAATATTGCCAAAAATGGTATATCCATAATTATTCACTAGTACACATTAATTTGGTCTAACATTTGCCACGAGTGGGGAGAAGGACACACAGAATGAGAATGAGAAGAGGACAATTTTACTACATTCTTTCTCTTTCTTCAAAATTTTTCTCAGCCATGTGGTTTATCAATTATGAGATTAACATGTGATGTTGTCAAACCGGCATGAGTTCAAGTTGCCGCGTAATTTTTGCATGAGAAGCGTAGTTGGCAACTAAGCATGCATTTGCCAATCATCGATAAAAATTAATCTTTGTGAGATGCATTGGTTTTGGCAATTGATCAATGTCGGCTTCTACCTCCTTTTTTTACATCAATAATCAATAGTATTAACATAAATGAATGAAACGTGCACACAATTGCTCCCTTATAAAATTGCTTTGGCCCTGTTTGATAATATAATATAACTCAACAACTAAGCATTTGCCAACTGAAAATAGCCCTAGTCCCTAGCGGAGGAAGGCACTTATATTTCTCTATGGTAACTATGTGTTTATAAACGTTATGCTCGAGTAAAAATTAGTGATGGAAAAAATTGACCATATAATGAGATACATATGATGTGCATTGCTTTGAAGGGAGACGTGGTAAATTTTTGTCACTATTTTAGTACATGGGGTCTATTTATTTATGGTTCTTAAGCTAACCTGGAACTGAGAATGCATTGTAATTACAAGCCCCATTGGTCAATATATTACCACATAATGCATACATATGAACTGTGTCCCATGTGAACCAACTAGTAACACTAAATTTCTAATAGCCACCCACTCTCATTCCTCTCTCTAATTGTTTAAGGTTGTCAATGCCGTGTAGCAGATTGAGGTGTAAATAGAACATCAAATTCGTGATGGATGCTGAATTTAAGGGAATGAAAATCAGTTTGACTTGAATAGAAAACTTTAAAGATAAAATAGATATTGGTTCCATAATGGTATATGTGGTAGTGATAGTGGGGTGGAAAAGCTAGAAAGAGAGAAGGTTTGTGACAGAGTCTGAAGGGAATGATTAATCAATAGAGAAAACAGATGCCTATAATACAGTAATGATGGAGTAAAATCAGTAAAATACTGAAAATCAAAGAAATAAAACATTTCCTTTAAGAGCATCTAGTTGTATTAAAGTTGTTTGGAGCTAGAGGCAGCACCAACCACTTTTTGTCCTAAGGTTTAGGTGGGGGGCAGGTTGTTGCAATTCTTCAGAATGAAGTTATCTTCATATAATTAATTTCAGGTCGTTACAAAATCTTCCCTTTTCATGCTTTTATGCAGACTTTGCTTTTATGCTTTTGATTATAGCAAAATGGTGTATGTATAATGCCAAATTGATTTGTATAATAAATGATTTTCGTAAATTTGCGTATTTGGTCAATCTTGTAAGCTTCTCTTTTATTGTAATATGCTAGAGTTAAAACTGAGAAGGTGAAATGAAATTTGTGTTTTTCAGAAGAGACATTGACTTAATGCTGTGAAGGAGTATTATAATATTAAAACCAAATGCTTAATAATTGTTTTGTTTGGTCTTTCAATTATTAAGCGGGGAAATATAAGCATGTGCAACACAAAACTTAAGGGTAATTAGCTGTAGCAGAATTCATCAGACAATTAATCAGAAATGGAACATATTATGATGGATCTTGGCAGATGCATGTTAATCAGAAATAGTGGTTGACCAAAGGAGATTAAAGCTAAAATCTGAAAGGGAGGCAATGCAATAATGTGATTGGATCTAATCTACCAAACAATCTAATACGACAAGAACAGTATCTTGTCTTGTTTAATGGGGTTAACTATATATAATAGACACAATTCACCCTATTTTCGATCTACCAGATAATTCACTCTTTCCAGACATCTTACAAAAGAAAAGCAGATCAAGATGGAGAAATGTTGCAAGTTGAAGTTCTAACGATCTCAATCTAATTATATAGATAAAAGCAGTGCAAAAACAATATTTCATTCTCTATTTTCATTATGTGGTTTCTGAAACCACATATTTGGTGATTATTAGTTGTTTATATTAATCTCTTGATTACTAAATATGACATTCAATGTTTAATTTGAAAATTTTATCCGTTTTATTTATTGCTGCATTATATAGAACTATTAGATTTTATATAATAAACGCAGATAAAAAAAAAAGTGTAGATAAATATAAGTTAGAAAATGACTAGATAAGCAGCCAAATAAAGTTATGGATATATATGCCTTATTTCTTTATCTATTCCTTTATCTGTTATTACACTGCTTATCTATTATTTTTGTTTTTTTATTGCTATGAATTTAATTAAATTACAGTAAAACATTAAATGTTATTTTTATTGTCACCAAATTAGAAATTACTATACGCAGTAATCTTATTTATTTGTACAGTAACTATTTTGAATATCATACATAAGAGGCTTTCTAATCACCTGAAATTATAAAAATTTCCCAGTTTATAGAAGTTAAACTTTATTACTACTGCCTTAATATCCCAAAATTTAACCATATAATGTAAATAGTTTAAACCCACGTCTTACAAAACATATCAAAATTCGCTATGCCCAACCATAAAATATATTCCAAATGTGTTATGCCTAGGCTGAATCTGAAAAACAAGTATCAACCAAATTGACACCCCCAATTATTCTTATAGAAATTTTCATTTACAGAAACTAGTTTCATTATATATTTAATAGATATCAGAAACTAAATTTCATGCTGTATGAACAGTAACAACCCCATCATTATTATGGGAAAATAAACACTACAAAAACAGATAATTAATATGGAGACCGATTCTTCCTGCATCTCCGTACTGACTGTACCTCCATAATTTGTACAATCGAACAAGTATAATTTATTTTAAATAAATATTACATTGGGTTGTACAAAGTCTAAGTATAAATTTTTTAAAAATATATTGGGGTTTTTTATAATCTAAAATGCATTTAAAAACAAATTTGTATTGTGGATTGTACAACCCGATATATTTATAATTTTTTTGTATTGGCATTTGTACAATCTATATTTAAAAATTTTAATATGTGTTAACATCACACAATTATATAATTAAATGAAGAGTCTATTTGGCTGGCTGCATGCTTTATTTTCATTCAAGTTCTAATCTCATTTTAAATAAATAGTCTATTATGCTCCTCTATACCTATTAAATAAAGAGTCTCTTATGTTGTTTTATACCATTTCAAACAAAGAGTCTTTTAGATTGTTATGTTGAAACATTCACTCCTCTTTCTTGATTGGTTTTCTTTCAAATTCAATTAAAATAAAACCAAACTAATTAAATTATGGCAAAAGAAGAGTCTTCACTTTCGTGATTGTATTTCATTTCAAATTCAATTAAAATAAAATAAAATTAATTGGATTAAGACACTTTTAACTATCTCTTCTTCTTCCTATCAAATTCTAAAATCTCAGTCAAACCTCCAATGAAGAAGTGATAGTTAAAAGTATCTTAATTAAATTAATTTAATTTAATTTTAATTGAATTTGAAGTCCAATAGACTCTTCATTTGCTTAATTTAATTAATTTTATTTTATTTTAATTGAATTTGAAATAAAACAAATCAAGAAAGAGGAGTGAATGTTTCAGCATAACAATCTAAGAGACTCTTTGTTTGATTGAAATAGATATAGAGCAATAGAAAAGACTATTTATTTAATGGGTATAGAAAAGCATATTAGACTTTTTATTTAAAATGGAGTTGAAATTTGAAATGAGAATAAGCAACAAAATAGACTCCTCTTCATTTCATGGTGTTAACACATATTAATTTTTTTTATTAATTTTTTTTTAAATACATTGCGTACAAACTGTAATACAAAAAAATATTATAAATAAATAAAAATTACAAATAAATTGCAAATTATATAATCTGTAATATAATTTTTTTTAAATACATTGTGGGTTGTCTAAACCACAATACATTTAAAAAAATGTATATCTAAAAACATTTATACTTACGACATATACAACTCACAATATAAAAGGTACAGAAAAAATAATTGAGCAATGATAATATTTTTTAATTGCATTGCGATTTATACAATTCGCAAAAAAAAATTAAATCACAGTTACTATCAATAAAAGATATTTTTATCTTTTCTTGAAGACTAAAATAAAAATATGTAAAATTATGCAGGTGCAGGAAGAATCTATCTACTTTTACAGCCCAACATGAACTAGTCCAAGCCGGTTTTTTTATACTTAATACTACCGACTACTATTTTCACCCCCTTGAAGTAAAATATATTTAATACTATCCACTCAAATCTACATAAAACTTACTTTCATCACATCAATACACCTTAAATTAATTAAAAGTTAATTATCATTTTTGAATTTATTTACAACAGAAATAGTTATATTGACCATAATGCAATCCATCCAATACAAAGCCTTTTACAACCCCAGTACAAAGTTAAAGAGAGATAAGAAAAACTATCAAAACATGTAAAGGACAGAACAACGTATAACCGAGAATTATTGGTTCTAACAGTAGCGCAACAATAGTCATAATAAAGTACTCGATTTTATCTCGTATAGATAATCATTTCCTTCCATTAACTATTCCCGTGGGTCACTACTATTCTACACTTGTATACTAACTTGAAATTTGGATTACTCCAAATCTTTTACCTGTATCTTCATCTAACAGTCACGTCACGCATTTTAAATAGAAAAAGTACCAAAGAATAAACTTCACCAATAAAAAGAATAAAAGACAATGCTAGTTTTCAATTGCACTGTCATGTTTCTCTAATTCGATAATGGTGTGAACGATTCTGTAAAACTTCGAAACAGTTTATTTTGTGGTAAACATGGAAACCAGACAGCAGATTCGTTTCTTCTACTTTCGGTTCTTTCATGTTCAATACTCTTAAGGTTCCATGTGGGACAAGTAAGAGATAAGAGGTCACTTGTAAAGTTCAGGCTTCAAAACACCAACGTACGGCAAATTTCTATACTGTTCTGCAAAATCCATTCCATAACCTACAACAAAATAGTCTGGGCACTGCATACAAAACAAATGTAGACGGAATCAGTCAATATCACTCCCAACTCATTCTGCTATGCCAGTACCATAAACATAGACACTATTGCTGCTTACACCACAATATCCAGACTCTTGCTAAAAGTTGTCTAGTGAATAAAGAATCAGCTACAGCAAATAAATTGAAAGCAAAAATGATCATAACTGCTACATATCTATAATACATTTCCACCCCAAAGGTTAACTAGCCATTGATACGAGAACAGGGTGAGTACTTTTCTACCAAGTAAATACAGAAGAAAAAAGAGAGTAAACTTTTGGATAAATTTCTTAAAAATAAAACTTAAAATAAGAATCTAAGATATATAAAATTTCTTTCATAAGTTAAAATAAAGTTATTCACCACATTTTTAAGCAAAGTTGAGTTGCATAACTAATTTTAAGGTATGAGAAAAATTTGATTAACTTTACATTCATACCTTTTACTTTTCTACTTGATAAGTTTATCAAAGTAAGTCTCATACCTTTTACTTTTCTACTTGATAAGTTTATCAAAGTAAGTCTCATAGAAGTTAAGAACATTGGGTTTAAGTTCAACAGCTATAAGATGTAAGAAGCTCATTGGCATGTATTGGTGTGCATACAAAATCCATACTAGTAATAACCCAAAACAAGCATCATACCTCAAATCCACGGTAGAATTTTCCTTCACCCACCAGCTGAACTTTGACTTTTCTCCTTGCAGGTTTGTCCAGGAAAGTGCACACAGAAACAGAGGATGCTCCCTTTGATTTCAAGTGCTTGATGACTCTAGACAAGGTATGACCAGTATCAACAATGTCTTCAACCTATTATCAATCCAATCTTAATGATTAAAACATGGATAACAATTTGAAGTAGTTTCTCGACAATCTCTTAATCAAATAAAAAAAAAACAGTTACAATTATAACTAATTTGTAAGAAAATTGTTGTATAGCTTATTTTATTTTTTTTACTTTTAACTAATACATAAACTAATTTTACTAGATCAAGGAAAGGTCAAATTTACTGTTTTTTTTTTTTTTCATTTTCCTCCATTAAAGCTCGTGCAACCATGTCTAATATAAAAATATAACATAGCGCTATAATTCGGAGTTCGAAGAAAAAGAAAATACACTATCAACAACAGTTTCGCAAGTGCAAAATAGTGGCATTGGGTGTTGACCGGAGGAAAAGAGGGGAATACCAAGATGACGTGACGACCGTTGATGTCGACCTTCAAATCGAGGGAAATGGTGGGTGCACCATTGGACTCGGTTCCGGAGCCGTAGGATTCAGCTCGGATGAAATCAACGGGTACAGAGAACTCGATTTTGCGAACAATATCTGCCAAGAAGAGGAAGGCACCAGTGGCCACTCCGACGACTATGGGCGTCAGTGAACCACCTGCAAAGTCGGCGGAGACTTCGGCGGCGAGCTCGGAGACACGGCGAGAAATTTGGTCTTCGGTCCACAGAATTCTCTCAATGTGGGAATGCATGGCCATGTTCAAAAGAAAGGGTTTACGAGATGCTTTCCACCCACACTAGGTTTTTTATTTTTCAATTCCGTGCCGCTTCTCATTCTACTGGGAGAAACCTTATATATATTTTTTAATATTTTTTTCTTAATTAAGTATTACTCTATTGAATTTAATGTTTGATTAAATAGATCATGTTCTTGCCTTTTTTACAAATTTTTACAAATGTGAGTGGTGCACTTTAAAAATATATTTTATTTTATTCTATTTAACTTAACCCATTGAATAGTGTTATTTAAAGTATTTTAATTTTTTTACTTCAAATTATTAAAATTTTAGTTTACCAAATTACTCATAAGTCTTAACTAACTCACTCAGTGTTCTAAAGTTTTTTTTTTTTTTCCCGTAAATGCATTAATGTTGCGTCTCTTACAAATGTGTTATATAGAAAATATTTCTTCCATTTTAAAATAATAGTCTTTTTAATCTTTTCCTTTTCTTTTAGAAAGACAATGACTTATTTCTAGCTTCTTTTTGGCTGAATTTTTAACAATACGTAACCAAAAAGTTAAGAGTATTTTCTATTAAATTTGTATCACAAAAATATTTCTCAGCCAGTGCACTGTAACATTAAAAGGCTATTATTTTCGAACTGAAAAAGTAAATCTTTTAAGAACAGACAATAATAAAATGTTTAATAAAATTTTGGTGAAGTATAATAGAAGGCCTGAAATGATGTCAAAATCAATACAGAAAAATGTTTGACTGAAAATGTTATAAAAACAAAACGATTTAGTATAACATTTTAAAAAGAATAAATGCATAAAAATATTTAATAATTTTTAATAAAATGTAAAAAAAAAGTGAGAAAATATTTTGTACTTTAGATTTATGAAAACGAAAATTATATATTTTTAAATACTGTGACATTTAAGTCAATAAACACAGAAGATTAAAATCTAAATGTTGGTTATAAAATTACTTTAATAAAAATTAAAAAAAATGTAGAATGTAATATATGGTAGTGTAAAGAATATACGTGCCATTAGAATATTGTAGCGTAATGAATATTTTGCTAATAATTATTTTAACGAAAGGTAGCATAAATTAATATATAAGTATTGCATATTTAAGTATTTTGGTCTACAAAGTGGAATGTATTTTAAACAATTAACTTTGTATTTAATTACTTATATTAAATTTTAATAACATACCACTTATTAAAATTATATTAATTCAATTTATAAGCTTTATATTTATATTTAATCTTAATATGTAAAGGAAGAACTTCTGACTCAACATCTAACGAAGTATTATTACACTAAAACTTTCATAGCTAAAATCAATTCTATTACACTAAAATTCATTCAAGATAGTTTCCCTAAGTCTAACTTTTTGTGCTCAAAAAATTCTACCGTCAAAGTAAACAACCCCCTTATTCTCTAACAATTTCAAGATATGGTTGAAAAATTATGATGTTTGAATGAACGAAGATAGAGAAAAAACTCATTGAATACTTCGATAAAAAAGAAAAAGATATGTATGACAGAGAAAGAAAAAATATTGAAACGTAATTTTAAAGAATAAAAAGGGTTTGATTTAATATGAATTATTCTTGATGCTTGTAATGGATGCAAACAAACAAATTTTAAGTATAATATACTTTATTTTTGAAAAAAAAGGACCAACTTAGGCTTTTTAATTTTGTAAACACGGAATAAAACTTATCATATTCACGTTACATATTATTTAATATTTTAATCACTATTTTGAAACTAAAGTAGAGTCCAATATAATTTGACATAGAATTAGTTCTCCGGAAAAGCATTTTCAACCAAATTGTGTAACAGGCACACCGATTGTTTAAATATTAAAAAAATACATATATAAACAACTCTACACTTTATATACGTATATGACCTATATTAAAAAAACTTATACATAAACAACTATTGCAAATAACATTAAAATTGTTCTTAAAGTAAATACCCACAATTTTCATAAACATAATCTTCTTCTAACAAATAAATCCTCATTAAACAATTTATTTTGAATATTCAATTTAATCCAAAAAAAAATTATTTATATTTTGTCATTTAAAAGCACGTTTATATAATTTTATTCATATGAATGCCAACTTAATAATATATTTTTCCTAACTATATTCTAAAAGCCTGGTTTTATTCAGGAGGAAATTTACCACCTACTTATACTAAACTGTCTACAATGAGAGCCGCTGTTTGACTTTTAGCATTAGGAAGATTGAGACTAACACTATACATTATATTACTATTGCAGGAAAAGGTATAGGCAAACAAAACACTCTTAACTAGTAATGACAAATCCGTATAAACCATTGCTGCTATGATGATAGTGCCAGACTATAAACCTGAGTTGCAGGTGTTCATCATCACAGGATCCACCTTAGTTGGATTTTCCAATTGAAACACAGAAAATTAATAACTTAAATTAAAAGAGTGAAGGATGTGTATACTAAAATCCAATTTCAATTGTCTTAAAAAACCAAAATTGTTTCCAAAGCTAATAAATCAAGTACTCTACTGCAAACTAAGTCCTAAATAAAATATAATGATGAAAAAGTAAAAAAAGAATATCTAAAAAGTCTACGAAAACAAATCCTCCAGACCCTCTGTATCATCTGACAAAATAATAATCCCGCAAAAAAATGATATGATATTGGTAAAATTATCTACTTTTTAGGTTCATTCATTCACGGATAGTGATCCAATCTGATCACCATCTCCTGAATCAGGTGCAGCTTCATATAATACCTGCATCGCCTCAGACACTTTTGTTTTCAGGTCCTCAGGAGATTCAATGAGATTGATTACTTCTGACTGGTCCATCTCCAGTAACATTCCAGTCACCTTCGCTGTATATTGATTTAAGGTGAGACGCTCCACAAGAGGATATAGATGCTCACCCAACATCTGTTAGAACAAGTATTAATACAAATAATTGTAGTTATAAATTAAATAGCATGACAATGTCGTTGTAAACTTATCCCTTCAAGGCAAACAGAAAATTAATAAAAGACAGTTTAATCCTAAAAAATGTTCACTAAATTAACTAGTTAAAGTGGGCATATGAAATCTGTTATTTTCATTCATGTGTTTATAGGTAACACTTTAATTCAAATTTAGTTCATCTTTGGAAGAACCTAATTTCAATCATATATTTATCCTAGATTTAACTTGTGGGTGTGACTTGTCCTTTACATATTCAAACTAAAAATACAATTTACACATACCATGCGCTGATTTTCTGGAGTGGCAGATGCAAGAGCCGATGCAAGTGTAGTAGACAATGCTCCGGAACGCTGACCATCATTAGGTGCTCCATTAATTCCAGAACCATCAAAGTGCATGGACAGAGTTGGACCATTTCGACCATTAGGCATGTATCGAAATCCTTGGTTGGAATTACGATGCAGCATCTGCTTTACATATTGAATTGTTGCATTGTTTTCAATACTGACAACATAATTGTAGAGTAAAAAATTTAGTTCCAGACCTAGAATTACAGAATAATCACCTGATTCTGTTGCACCGGTTGAAAGTTTCCATTTCGTCGAACTCCTGTCCTATGTCCAAACTGACCCTGCCTTTGAAGGTGGTAAGGAGTCATGAAATTGGGGGCAAACCCAGGCCGCATACCAGGCAAAATTTGCTGTTGGAATGAATATCCAGCAGGCTGTGGTGGCATGAACCCAGGGGTGCCTTGACCAAAATATAATTGTTGAGGAGCAAGCCTTGGTGCCCCTGGATGATACACAGGAATGCCACCAGACAGAGGTGGCATTCCACCAGATGTTCGGAGTTGAGCAAAATGAGCCTGAACAAAATCAATTTGTTACCATCAAATTCAAGGAAAACAGCTAAGGTGATTACAAAAGGAAGAATATTTTTTGAGGATACAACATGCCAGTCCAAAATAAAAATTACGGCAAAACAGACATACTCAAATAACCTGAAACAGGCATTATCATTAAGAATGCAAATAAAGCACATATATCATAAGGCACACACATCATAAAGCACAGATGAATATTTCAACAAACACAATTAGAAAAAGCCAGTTAACTACAAGTGTCATTTACTTAATAAGAAAGTATTTTAAATTTAAAACATACAAGAATAATTAACAATAAGATTGAAGGAAAGTATAACCTGTAAATGAGCTCTCCTCTCTTCTTTACGTTGTGCCACAGCAACATAAAGAGGCTTTCGCCCAATCAACTTGCCATTCATTTCATTCATCTGGACAAAACATGATAACAGGTCTCTCATCCCATAACAAAAAAAATGAAGTAGCAATTACTAGATTTTTTTAACAAAACATAATTATGACTTACAGCTTTACTTGCTTCCTCTGGAGTAGAAAAAGCAACAAAACCAGACCCCTTACTATTTCCGTTTGCATCTACAGTCACCTAAATATTCAATCCAATATAAAATCATTAGCTCAAATTATAATGATAAAATCACCTAAATATTCAATTCAATATAAAATCATTAGCTCAAATTATAATGATAAATTCAATAAATAATGCCATCCGCTCAAATAGTAATGATAAAATCAACAAGAATTACCATTCGTTCAAATAATAATGATAAAATGAACCAATATTAACATTTGTTTTAAATAATAATGATACAATCAATAAGTATCCAATACATGACAATTCACTTAGATAATAATTAAAGGAATCAACAAATAAAAAGTTAATTGGATGAGGTAGACACAAATAAGATGAATAAAAATGTTGTGTGGTATTTGTCACCACAAATAAAACAATATCTCACATACCTTGCAGGAGGTTATAGTGCCAAACTCAGAAAAAAGATCTTTCAATCTTTCTGTATCGAAGATGTCATCCAGATTTTTCAAATACAAATTAGCACCTTGTAATTTTTCATATCTACTTATTCTTTCTTGTTCAATTTTAGCTTTCAACTCGGCCTCTCTTTCTGCTTTCTTCTGCGCTCTCCCGACGTATAAAACCTTGTCATCAATGGTAGTACCATTTAGTCTTTCAACTGCAGCGGCGGCTGAGTCTGGACTCTCGAAATTCACAAAACCGAAACACCGAGATTTGCCATTCATATCTTTCGCAACGGTGGCACTTGTTATTGTACCATAGGATCCAAATAATTTATTAAGGTCCTCATCAGTGAATGTTTCTGAAAAATTCTTCACATAGACATTAGTAAATTTAGATGATCCATTTGTCCGAGCCTGACGCCGGATAAAGAGTCCAACATAAACTTGTTTGTCATTGATCAACATGCCATTCAACTGTTTGATTGCATTCTGGGCAGAATCTTCATTATCAAACTGAACAAAACCATACCCTTTCGACTGACCAGTACTGCTATCAATAGCCACCTTACAAGAAAGCACATTGCCAAAAGCAGCAAAAGTATCATGCAATGCTTTGTTGTCAATTGATGTATCCAAGTTCTTGATGAACACATTGCCATGTCCACTCTTCCGAATGCTAGGATCACGTTGAGAAAACATAATCCGAATAGGTTTTCCATTGATAGGAGTGAAGTTCAAAAGTTCCATGGCATTAGATGCTGTGACAAAATTGTTAAAAAGTTAGACAGCCACGGAAACAAAAATACAAATTAAAGAAAAAAAAAAAAAACAGCACAAGCATTTCAATGCAGGTAAGTGAACTGCCTTCAAAATATCAAAAAACAATCTTCTTACACAGTTACAACTATTCTAACAGTTGTTCTTATGATATGATGAATCTTTTATCCTATAAAACATCGACTCCAACATGAACACTAAGGACATCGACTCTCCAATTCTAGCGTATGAAATTTTATATATATTATATTAAATAATTTAAATTTCGATGCTTCAGTTTCCCCTCAATACCGATCATGATAAAAACTAAATATAAAGATAATTCACATATCATATAAAATATTATATATATAAAAAAAAAAGTTTAGAAGAAAACCAACCGTCCTGAGCGCTGGAAAAATTGACATAAGCGTAACCGAGAGAGGATCGCTTGTTCTGATCCCTGCAAACCCTAATTGAAACAATCTGAGCGACTTGACTGAAAAGATCATAAAGTTGCTCCTCGTTTACATTTCCGTCGAGATCGCCCACGTAAAGCGAGGCATTCGAGAATGGTCCTCCGCCCAATGCTGTTGACGGAGCCGCTGTCGCCGTCACAGACTGAGTCATCGCTGAAGACATTGCTGCAGCCATTCACTATGCCAAGGAAGTAACTGATACTCAACGAAAACGAAAGAAAATAAGGGATGACAACTATGATACGGAAAATTTTGAAAATAAGAGAAAAATAATAATATAAATGAATCATACAAAATTTGGAGATAAGAAATTCTCTGTTAGAATTCTTTTCGTCCCTCGAAATAAAACAGAGAACTGAGGAAGAGGAGTGAGTTCGGGAGGAAGATTTGGTTTTTATATAACGTTGTACCTGTTTGTTGGTTTCCGGAGAATATTTGTTGTCACGTATTTTCATATTTTAAGATATATAAGAAAATCCGGATCCTCAATAAAATTCTCAACAAATATTTAATGAATATATTATATGGATATTTTAATTATTTACTCTTGAATGCACGGATAACAATTTGTAATTTTTATCTGGAAACTTTTTTTTTCTTTGAAATGGTGTAACTAAAATAAAGTTATCATGTATCAATGATTTTATAAATTTACAATTTTAATTCTAAACTTTTACGCATTCTTTTCTTAATTTTTCATTATTCTTATTTAATTTATGGTTTTAAAAAATAAATTGAACCATTATCAAATATATTTGGGGATAAGTTTGTTATCTTTCTTAATCTTGTAAAAAATCAGCATTTTTTTTTCAATTATATGTTTGTTATATCCACGCAACCTAACTAATGACAAATAAAATCCTATGGGAGACCTAATTTTTAATATAAATTTTTTAAATGGATTTGGTATAGAATGGAAATAAATAATATTAGATTTTTTAATCCAGATATGGAAATAAAGATAAATATTTTCGTCCAATGTATGTTGAAATAATCCTCCTCATCTTTATACCAGTTTCATTTCAAATTATTAGGTAACCTATTTCTTTTTATTAATTTTATTTGGTTTTTAATTTTGTAATTTATTTGTAGATAAGATATTTGATATTTTTATTCTTTAATATAATTATTTAATCTTTACTTGATTATTGAATATTTATATAATTATAATTTTTTTTAATATTTCATATAAAAGAGAAAAATGCATATTTTTTTAATTTAATATTTATAATATTATGTTTTATTTATTATGATTTTTATTATTACGAGTATAATTATAATGACAGAAATAAAGATAAATTTTTAGTTCAAAAATAAAGATGAAATATTAAATTCAAACCCTAAATCCTAAATAGTCAAACTCACGTGTAGTTCTATAAATTATTGTTAAAAAGATAAAATTATATATGTTGGATTATGTTACTAATAATTTTTCATATTTATACTTAAGTATAAATATTTAATTTATTAAATAATATTTTTTAATTTTGTAAAATTATAAACTCAATTTTTTTTTACTATAGTTTATAGTTTAAACTAAAGATAAGGATTTGAGATTGTCGTAATTTTAAAAATAATTTAAAATATAATTTCAGAATTCTTAAAATAATTTTAATTATTTGAATTTTTTTCGTAAAATATATTACTCGTACTATTATGCTATTAACAAAACAAAAAGAAAAAATTGTAACAGCTATACTTCCACTCCTATCTCCTTATAATTTTCAAATAATCTATGTTATTATCATTATATAATCCTTAATTATTATCACAGGGGATCTATAAATATCAAATAATCAATTACATTAAATAGATGGTAAAGTAAATTACTAAATCAAGTACATTATTATATTATATCATTATTTGAAAAATATATTTATATGCGAAAAAAATAAATCAGTCAATAATTTTAAAATATTTTCCCTTTTATAATTGATTTTATCTTTATATTTCTATGATTTGAATGATTTAATTTTAAAATATTTAGTGATTTGATTTATGATTTCTCATCTAATTTATTATTCAAATCTAACATTAATATTATTTATAGTTTTGTTTTATTTTATTCAAGTTATTGTCCTATATTTAGGAATATGAACGGAAAATAGAATAATGTACATTTTGTGTAACACTTGAAAAAGAAAAACACTAGTTGAAAATAGCTTTTTGCTGTCATAACTGTCTAACCCACAAAATGAAATTACAATTATATATATATATATATATATATATATATATATATATATATATATATATATAATTAAATGTTATGGTAGAAATTGTATTTCCTTTTCCTCTATAATAAAATTTTTCAAACTTTGTTATATGTCAGTCCTATAACACTACTATAATCTCTCTTATTTTTATTAATAATTGTGATTGCGCAACATAAAGATATAATAATTCTTCTGTAACTCTAACTTTAATTCTAATTTTATGATTAAGAATAAACAATTTATGTGATTAAGAAGATCTATTATATTAATCTCTTGCATTTCACTATTTTATGCTTGAAGAGTTATATGAGGACTAAGATACTCCATTTTATCTCTTAAATTGAAATTATTTAACATTATTTATAGTTTTGATTTCTAAATTTTATTTAATCAAATTTAATCTCTTAAATTTAATTATTATTAACTTTCTTCAATTTTGTAATATGAAAAAAAATTAATAAAACAAGCTAAATCTATATCCTCTATAAGAACTAAATCAAAGATATAAACATATACCTTATACCTTACTTATGAAAACTATCTAATCCAACTACTTCAATTAAAAATGAGATTTGAAGACAAAGAAAATTACTTGTTTATAACAATATAATACCTTCCAAAATTAAAAAATGAGATTTGAAGACAAAGAAAATTACTTATTTATAATAATATAATACCTTCTAAAGATCAGTTAAAGTCATAATTGTTTGAGTTAAAGTTATAACTCTTGATGTTAAAGTCAAAATTGTTTGAGTTAAAGTTATAACTCTTGAGGTTAAAGTCATAACTCTTGATATAAGATACTCTAAAAGATTAATTAAATTTATTAATTAGTGATGTCGAAAATCAAACTGATCTAAAAAAAAGTAAAAACTAATCCAAAAACTAACTTTTTATTAGTTTAGATTTTGTTTAAGAATCAAGTAATTCGGTTTAATTTGTGATTTGAATTTTTATAACTGATCCAAGCCGATTCAAACCAAATTATATCTTTAATCTATTATTATAATTCACTAGTTTGTTTGTTTTTTTTTTTTTTTTTTTTTTTTTCTTTTCAGCGTTTTCAACTCCTTTAAAAAGGGTTTCACTCTTTCATTGTCATAAATTTTAGGATATTCAAAATTGTTACACTAAGAGTAGAATCTCTTTCACCTTTCTCTTACTTGAGTTTCGAATTGTAACTCTCAAATCTTATTCTGTTTCGATTTTTACGTTATTCTTTATCATTGCACCTTTCAAATTGATTGTGTTTCTGGTGCTATTTTATTTTTTAAAAATGAAAAAAAAAAGAGTAAAAAGGAAAAAAATATAATTATAAATGAAAAATCACAAAAATCAATAGTAACAAAACTGCACAAGTTTATTTAGTTTGATTCAAAACAAAACGTTTGTTGATATTCTAAAGAAGGAAAACCTGACAAAATTATGCTCCAAAATAAATAGAAGAGAGATGCTTTAATTTTTTTTAAAGACGCACCATATCTTGCTCCAAGAGCTTGATACATGAATTTTTATACCCTTGTCAACACCAAATATTAAGGTATGTGATAACACCATTCCTAAAATTTAGAATTTACAGTTGAGGCTATCTTTTTAGTTAATGATTTAATATGATCAATTCTTTTCACATGGCACTTGTCACATACGTTATAAGTCTTTTATGAGAATTTGACACAGAACAAATTTTTTTATATTTGATAAAAATGGCTTAATACAAGTACATAAATATTTGATTGACAGATTTATACGAAAATTATAAAACTATGACATATCGATTAATAGAGTTATCTTTCACAGACCAATTTAAATATTTAAACAATCATACAACCTTTTTGCTGAATTAAATGCAATAAAATGTTGACCAGTGAACCATCAATGGAAGACTACACGATATTAACAAAGTACTGCTAATTAAATATTGTATTAACTGTTATTAAAAATAATAAACATTTAAACCTTAAACCCTAAGAAGGTCCAGACGGTGTTGAATCAAGTTGCCAATTAGGATATTAAAATGAAATCGTATCACTTAATTATGATTTATATGTAAGAATAAAAAAAATTTACTCATTTTAAAAATATCGTAAGAGAATTATACCTCTTTAAAAAGTTTACCAGTATTATAACAGTCAATAATGGATCAAGTTTTTTAAACTTTTTGTATACACGCGTGACTCACTCAAGAAAAATAAACAAGTTATTGCTTGGTATGTACCCTTAATACTATATGAGAATTTTTTTATGTAAAATGTTTCCACTTGTTGTTTCTAGAGTTCAACAAATTTGAAGTATAATACATTACTTTTAATCTTTATAAAAAAATAATTATTTTCTTTTAATTTTTATAAATTTAGACGATAGAAATTAAAATATATTAAAAATGGTATATGCAAAGACTATATCTATAAGGATTGAAATAAGTTATTTTTAAGTATACCCGGACACAAATTTTTGTAAAATTATAACGACTAAATAAGTAATTAAACTATGATAAATTTGGAAAATATTTTTAAAATAGTATAATAAGAACTATTTTCTTTCATGAATTAAAAATTAACTTTGCATCATATAATTTATAGGAGTTCTTTCCTATTAGTTTTTATGGAATTTTATTTTTTATTTGTTTATAAATTAATTTTATTTTGTAAAAATTTGCATATAAATATATTATAAACAAATTTCAACTGAAGTGTAATTTGATTAATTGGTAATTCATTTTGTTTCTTGTGACTTTAATTCTCATGTTTTATTATATATGTAATTTTGATTTTATTTTTCAATTTGTTGATGGAAGCACATTCAGATGGGGTTGAAGACTTCAATTGGATGTTAAACTTTTCTTTTAAGTTTTTAGAGAAAAATTGAGAGAGAGACTTTTATGGATTGGCCGTTAGTTGTTACAAAGATAATAAATAAAACTAATAATGTATATTATAATAATAAATTTTAATTAGTTCATAAATCAATTATTTATAATTTAGCATCTATTTTTCATTAAATTATGATTAATAAAATTAGGAAAAAATATCATATAAAGAAAATAATAAATTCAAGCAACCATGTTGTCATACCATATGTAAATTTTAATCATATGATTAATTATAAATATTTTACAGATCAATCATAAATATTTTAATGATAGACTTGCCTTAATTCATGTGAAATCCAATCAATTAAACTTCTTCCCGCTTTAATCTACTTCTCCTCTTCCACTTCAATCTTCTTCTCCTGATCTATCTCTTTCTATTTCAGTCATTTTCTTCTTCACATTGAAAAGAAAAAAAAAACAATTTCTATATATAACCATCAAATTGGTTATTATCAAGTATTATAAAATAATAATATAATTGTAGCTATTTTTATCAATTTAGTTATTATTAATAATATCTATAACTAATTTCCATCAAGTTTGTTTCTATATATTTATGAAATAAATAACTTTTCAAAATTATTATATATTTTTTATTTTATTACACATACAATGGATAATGATATTTCACATTATAAACTAAGTTGATTTATTGATTGCTTCTTCGTACACCTCCAAGTTTTTAAAAAGTCTCCAAATTATCCCTAAAATGTTATTGTGGAGATCAAATTATCCTAAATAACCCTAAAGCTTCACTAATCTTCCAACACACCTCGACCAACTTGTCAACCATGTGAGATAAAATGATTTATTGAAGATTTTGGAATGATTATGTGATTTGGTGGTAATTCTATAATTTGAGGGTGAGTTCATTTTCGTGAAAAAGGAATGGGCTGATCTAGAAGCCAATTCCGAATTCATAATTAATTTCTGGAATAACCTAATTCAAAATTATTTCTTTCTTTTTAAGAAAGGTTCAGGAATGAGCTGTTCGAAAAATCAATTTCGATACCATTAGTTTCTGGAATAGTAATTTTTTTTTTAAAGCAGTTCCATAAAGAGTATATTCCGAAATTGTTACATGGTTTAACAAATAAGTATAGGAGCATAAACGTCTTTTCAAGCAGGGTATTTTTGGAAATTTAAATAAATTTGGAGGTGAGGTGCAGGAAGAAGCTGATTTATTTTGTAACAAGAGAGACTGCAGGCAGAGGTGGAGCAGTGTGGCGTGGTGATGGAGGAAATGTTAAGGGCACATAAGGAGCTGCAAAAGGCGAATCCAAGTTGTAGGAAACTCTGCGGAGGCGGATCAAAGGTGACCCTGGGAAGGAGGTGACCCGGAGATACTCCTTAAGGCCTTCTAAGCCCAAACGTTCATCTCTGCCGGAACTAATGTCGTTCAGTGCAATATGTTCATGGCAACTTTCTAGGGTGCTACGATTCAATGGTTCAGTCAGATCCCTGACAGATCAATTCATTCGTTTTTGGCTTTGTTCTTCTTTTACTCCGTACGAAGTGAACGAGAGTGAGTAGGGAGGAGCCGAAAAAGAAATATACAGGTGTTTGTGAGGGACAAGGTGGGACCGTCAAAAAATGAGTACGGATAGAGGGAGTGGGATGAGGTGAAAAGAAAAGTAAAAATTTTAATAACATGCACTAAAAAATTCAACAACTTGGATCCGTTTGAATTGGGAGGTAGATTCAGAGATAAAAATATGTTTTAAAAATTTCATTATTTAGATTAAAAAAAATAATAAAATTTGAATAAAAAATTTATAAAAATTTATGAATGGTATAATATATATTGTGACGTTGTGCATCTCCAGACTCTTTCCCCGTGTCTTCGCTTTCTCAAAAATCTCTCTCCTTTCTCTTTAGTTGTTCTCAATCCATACATCATCTGTTTTAAAATCTAAATATATCCTGCAGTAGCTAAGGAGTTAAGGATCATTTCTAATCGATCAAAATCTCAAACAGAGTAAGTTCGTATTTGCTCTATAGATCCCTTAATCTCTGGTTTTCCTTAATCTCTGGTTTTCCTTAGGTTGTTTGTCATCAATCTTAGTAGAGACAGTTGAGAAAAGTATTTCTCTCAACTTAATTAAGATTATACTAAAATTTGGTTTTGTTCTGATAACTTTTTATAGATCCCTAGATTTTGAGATTAACATCTTTATCGGGTGGAGAATTGTTATAGAGATCTTCATCAGGTAAGGAAGCTAGTAACTTATTTTAGTTATTTACTTTCAAATAGAACCCTAGAATAAAAGACTCAGATATATGATTATCAGTGCTCAAGTCTTTCTTGTAGGTCTGACTGATTCTTGAGCACCGATTAAATTTGGTTATTTATTGTGATTTGGTATAATTAATTGAACTGTTTTAAGTAACGATGTTAGAAAGAAATATGTGAGAACATTTTGGTTGTTGTTTGATGAAATTGATGTGTTATGTGTGATGACTGAGTTATAGACTTGTATGTAATCATTTTGGTTGAAATGAAACTAGTGTACCGGGGGTTGAAAGGAAACCAAGGTACCGTGGTTACATATGTCTCTATATGCTTCAGTAGGATGAAATTGATGTGTTATGTGTGATGACTGAGTTATAGACTTGTATGTAATCATTTTGGTTGAAATGAAACCAGTGTACTGAAGATTGAAAGGAAATCAAGGTACCATGATTACACATGCACCTATAAGCTTCAGAATGGTTGAATATGATTGTTGTTATGACTGAATGATGAATGCATTTGCAATCGTTTTGATTGAAATGAAATCAGAGTACTGGGGATTGAAAGGAAATCAAGGTACCGTGATTGCAGATGGATCACTATGAGGTTAATGAATTTGGAATAAAGTATGAAAGTTTGTGATTGAATGTTAAACTTAGTTTTATTCGACTTAAAAATTTATATTTGCATTTGTAAATCTAATCACTTCAATTCTTTTCACTCTTATAAGCTAAAAACATTATTTCGTTAGCTTACCCTTGCTTTTCTTGTTGTCTTGTGAACTGCGATGATTGTACTATATACATGAGCAGGTGCAGATGCAGGTTTAGGAGCACCTTAAAGATGATATACTCTTAAATCGATCTCTTTTTGTCTTGTATATATGTTTTTGTTGTAGTTAAAGACTCTATGACCTTGAGATGATTTTCCTTTTGTTATGAGAATAGTTATACATAACTCTTATGTATTGAACACTGGATGTTAATACTTGATAACAGACAAAAGTTATAGAATTTTTGGGTTATTACATATATAATTAATAAAATAATTATTTAATAGATAAAATTATAGTTTAAATTAATTTAAATTTAAATATAATTAAATTGTTTAAATAAAATTAATTAATTATTATTTTTTAATTGATATAATTATAATATTATCAATTATTTTTTATAAATTTATTTTAATTATTATTCTAATCTTATTTTTATTATTATAATTATTATTTATGATTTTATTACAATTTTTATTTTTATATAAATATCATTAATATATTTTTTAAAATTATTTTATTATTATTGTCATTATTTTATTATTAATATCTTTGTTTTATTATTATTTTATTATATTTTTTAATTTTTTTTCAAATCTTCGTAGATCATAAAAAGAAATTGTTTTTGTTCTTGATTTTCGTAATTAAATAATATTTTATTTATAAATATACTACCTTTTCGTGTCTTTCTTTGCTTAAACACTTCCTGCCGTGCCATCCAAACAGACCATTAAGGCTCTTGTCTATATTATACAAATTCTGACATTTTGACCTACATCAACACCACCACCGTCTGGGATTAGGTAAAACTTATCTTATTTTTCCTTTTAGAGAAAAGAGTATTTAAGTGAGAAAGTGAGTAAAGAAGTAGAAGTCATGAAAAATTAATGTTAAACAGTTCATACGAACAAGAAGTTTCAACCCTCGAACTGCGACAAATTGTGATGTTCTTAAAAGAATTATAAAGAGAAAATGTTGAGGCAAAAAGAACTTAGGAGGCATGCATATGCTCAAGCAAACAGGAAAGGTTACAAGCGGAAGCTCATGTTCAGGTGGAACATGATATTAAGAAACTAAAAACAAATGCAAGATTAATAGTTAAAAGAAAAAAAAGTTATGGAAAAATTCACAAAAGGTATATATGAAGATAATATAACTCAAAATAGAAATATAAATATAAACAACACTCGAGGAAAATATAATTCTTATTTGAATGAAAATTTTAGTTTTATTCAAATTATGGCTTAAATCAATTTATAATCTGGGTCCATTTTTTTTTTTTTCAAAGGGGTTGTTGAGAAAATGGAGAGAAAAGTCTTCGATGCATAAACATTTTAATAGTGTTTAAAAAAATCATAAAATTGCTGAAAATAGATTATATTTTTTACGTTATTTTGTCATGTAAATCCTTATTAAAATAAATTTTTAACCATATATTGTACGGACTAAATTGTATTTTAATAATAACAATAAAATTATTTGAAATAGATGATAAATATAAAAATATAACTATTCTGCATTTGTTCTAAATTCTAATTTATTAAAATTTTAAAAATTAATTTGAAAACAATTTCAATACCAAAGAAAATCTATCTTTAAATTCATCTAAGTCACTCTACATTGTTTCGCTCTATAAAGGATAGAATTAATTATTCCAAAACCATAAAATGAATTACAACTTACAAGCAAATTTTACTTTTTATCTTTTTCCCCATTTACGTTTATAAAATAAAGTCACTAAATTAAGTTAATAACGTTAAATCTATCAGATAATAGTCTATTAAAAATTACATTATTATTTAATCATAAACAAATATATATATATGATAATTATCTGAAAAATTATATTTAATTTATTTCTTAATTAATTGAAATTATAAAAAAAATTCACTTAGAATGTATTAAAATTAAAATGTATTAATTGTTCTACCATGCTTGTTTTCTCTGTTGAAGTTAGGCATTGGAATCCACAGAACATTTGATGACATAACTCATCACACCAGTCAGTTCTCCAACTTCATTTCCAATACCGAGTTAGGAGTGAACAGAAACAAAATAGTATTAGATCCACATAAAATCATGTAAAAAGTAGTATATTCAACATAATTATAATTTAATTAAGTATCAAGAACTTAAAATTATTCAAAAGGAAGAATCAACTATGACTCTGTAGACAGTATTTACAATCTGTTATGACAATGACTGAAACAGATAAGAAAATAGCTGATCCAAAGAAAATATATATATAGATCCCAGTTATTGGTACTAAAGCCTACCCATAACTCATCCATCTGTTAAACTAACTCTAAAAAATTGCTACACAACATAATTATTAAACTATATATTATATACAAGAGTCATACCCCTTTGCCAGTAAATTATTTTCACGATCCAACTAATCCCTTTTTGCGAGCATAGGCTATTATCAGGACAAAAATCAAAGCAGAAAGTACTCCTGAGACAATAACTACCTGCAACAAGCCATAATCATTTATTCACATTATCAAGTCCAAATGTTGCGTATATTGACAGACTCTCCTTAAAAAGAAATAGATATCCGATAACAAACTCCATAAAAGTATTTACTAACATATACCTCCTTGTTTTTTAAGAAGGAATCTATTAACAAGTGACATCTTTGATGTATTTTAAGATAATCTTGATTACAGCTTGCTAATATATTCTTTCTAAGAAAACAATTTGTTGCAAGTTAGCAAATCCCATATATATATATATATATATATATATATATATATATATATATATATATATATATATGCATATATATATATATGTATGTATGTATATATATATATATGTATGTATGTATATATATATATATGTATGTATGTATGCACATGCGTAAACAGTAATCATTTGCATACCCATTTGAACATGTAATTATGGTTGTCGTTCCAAGTATATGGGATATTCATGCCAAATATAGCGGTCACCAAAGAGTAGAAAGACAGACAAACAGTTCCAGAGCTAAGAAAGAGCTCTAACTGCATAAGAGTTGAAGACCATTTAGCAATTTCATTAAAAAAAAAAAAAAAAAAAAAAACATAACAGAATACTGGCAGATATTTCATGCAAATGCAGAAATATGAAAAGCACCTGAATCAGCTGATTCCGATGGTTGTCAAGCTGCAAAATGGAAAAATATCACTTGATTTTCGTGTCATTAAACATATACTGATAGATATTTTCAGTAGATTGCTAGCTACTTACTTGAATATTAATATAATCTTCAGTATCATCAATGTACTCTCGCAGCTTTAAATGAAAAAAGAGAGAGAGAGAGAGAGAAATAGTTAGGTAAAAATAAAGTTACCCTAAACAGAAGATTCAGAGTTCAAATAAACTTATTCAAGTAAATAACACAGACTTTTAAGAGACCAAACAAATATGAAAACAGTATACTAGTTTTGAATCCCGTTCTAGAAAATTCTGGTCTAATGAGCCTAGAGTCTCTTAACAAATCCCACCACAGAATTCAGGGATCTTGACAACGTGAAATAGACATAGGATCACAATTATCATAATATTTAATTTCAAAGGCAAAAGTGGTACAGCAAAGATCCAAGTATGGTCTACTTGCTCTAAAAGGAAAAATAGCACTAATCACTCAATCTTACACAAGAAGGAATCCAACAAAGAGTATATCATCTCACAAGTTCTGAAAACTAACGTGGAGAATTTTAAAAAGTTGCACAAAATGCTTCCAAATCAAGCTTTTGAATATAAACCACAAAGTTCAACTTTAAAACAGCAGCAGATGGAAGAAGAAAGAGAGCAAAATGAAAATCCGCTTTGTTAATAAAATTTTTTCCAAAGTGTAGTGTAAAGCTAAAAGTCTCTACCCAAAGGGCCAGGTCTTGAGTTAACTGTCTAATAATTAGAATACTGAACAAATCATGGGTTCTAAATCAATAAGAAACAAAAAATTTTCTCCATATTTACAAAGAAACAATCTTCCTTCCCAAATACTTTCTATCTGACATCTATCTGTCATGTCTAAAATTTAACATTTACGGCTCCCTATTGCACATGTTTACACATGCATGATACTTACTGTGGTTAATTTGTTCAACGTATGATCAATTTCACTAAAATAAGCCTGCAAAATGGACAAACACCATTAATAGCAATTTTTCTTCATTAAAATAATGGAAGATTTCCTACTATTTTTTAAAGCAAGTGTGTAACCTCAAGTAACATTTCAAGCTCTTCCACATCATTTTCATCTAAACGGCATGTTGCTAGACTTGCTCTACTTGCCCTAGATATCCTTGATCCTAAGGTGGGGGAGGCAGCAAACCAATTTGCAGCACCTGTTCCACTGACTGGTGATGATGAACCTGCTTTTCTTGACAGGTATAGGTCAGCCATATCATCATCATCATCCAGCAATTGTTCAAGCTCATCTCTGACCTGTTCCAGATAACAAGAATTGGTGATGGGAGAGGAAAAAGGGATATGTGTTGTTTTCTACTTAAAACTGATCAAGGCAGTTTCCAGTAGTCTACAGTCACATTAAACCAATTCTATTTAAAAAGAAAAATAAAATAATTTACATAAAAGAAGGGCAAAGATGTCCGAAATACTAACAACATTGGGAAGAAGGGGCTGCAGAATATGTTTAAATAAAATAGGCCTTTTCCAGGTGAAAAAATTTTCACAGGCTTAACAGGAAAACTTGACAAACCTTTTGTACTCTAGCCGTCAGCCTTGTCATTGCACTCTTCAGTTTGCGAACTCTGTCCAAATTACGACTACTAATCTGCAGATTACATTAATCTAAAGTTCATGACAGAACCAAAAAAGTCAAGAAATAAAAGGAAGAAAGGGGAGTAGAGCATCCACATTTCAAACCAGACAACAAAAAATAAAATCGTTAAGAAGTAGGCATAACTAGAATGAACACCTCAGGCGATGATAAGTTATAACAAATGAAAAGGATAGTAACTGAGATGGAGGAAATAAATTTTCCTTCAGCCACTTTCAAGCAGCTTCATAATTTGTTAGCCTATGCTATACGGGTACGGGCCCAGATTAAATAGTAAACATGAAGAGAAAGAATTAAATAATATAAGTACCTTGGATGTAAGTTCATCTAATGCAGGATAAGCAGCCATCTCCAATTCTGTTGTACGTGCTGCAAGAAAGCTGCAAATGGCTTCTAAAGCAACTTCCAGGGCCCGGAATTCAAAGGGTGACTCTGCATTGCATAATTTAGATCACTCAGATAACAAGGGCAATAGATAATGCAAATAAAAAGACATTTATAAGAAGAATAAATGCAATCATTGAGTTTATTCATTACATATGGTTCATCATGAATATAACATACCATCCTCTTCAGCTGCTTCAGCATCATTTTGGCCACCAAGATACTCTTTACCATCTCCTTGCTGTTGAAGACTGGCACTTAATTGAGGCAACCGCCTTTGCAGTTCCTCAACAACAGGGATCACATGTTCATCTGTTGGATCTCTCAACAATACCTATTCCATAATTTAGACACAATCAGGAATTCAGGATGTGGAAGCAATGCCATCAAAATTTCTAGATACCATTATGCATTCTATCCATCCTCAGATTAGCAATGACATTAAATACAAGAGTAGGATAACATGCTCAGAGAACAACACCCCATCTACCATCCCTCCTATTCTCTAATCTTAATCAGTCAAATGTTAGATTTTCAATTATGACTAGCCTAAAATAAAAGAATTAAAATCTTGTCCCCGAAACTAATTTCATAATGTTCTTATTCATGATCTCTAATCCCGCCCCTTGAGATATAAAAATCTTGAAGGATAAAAGGTTGACTAACCTCTTCAGCGGTGATAATTGCCTTGATATGCTGAAACACAGAATCAGAAAAAACAAAAATCTAAATAAAAAAAACTAAAAAGAAATTGTAACAAAAAATTAAACAAACAAAACTAAATCTATGTTGGACCTCCAAGTTAAGAACAATGGCCTTCTCACGACCGAGAATGGTGGAGGGGTAAGAGAGCAAAGGATCAAGGATTCTGAGATCACGAGCATTAATCTGAACCCGATGCATGATTGCATATTTGTCCGCGTCGAGCAATGAACCCTGCCCTGTTGCATCGAACATAATCCAACTTCTCGAAGACTGTGTCTTCTTCTTCACAACAGCCATTGCCTGCGGATCCGCAGGGACGACGATCCCATCCCGCGCCATCCCCTTACCCGTTCCCACTTCCAACTCCAATCACATGCCCCGATACCAACCTAAATTAAAAATTCAATTCAACTTCAGACTTGATTCAATTCAACAAAACCCACCCACACACCACAATCGAATTTCCTCTCACCCCTTTTGCACATTTCATCAACACCCCAATTGGGTATCCTAGTCCTGCCTCAATTTTTTTTCCAAAACCACAATAATGAATCAGATTCCCAGAAAAAAAAAAAAAAAAAAAAAAAAAAAAAAAACCCAAAAAAAAAAAAAAAAAAAAAAACAACAACATAAGATGCCACAAAAGGGAACTTTTCCCCTTTTTTCCCTCCTTTCCCGGGAGAGATGATAAAACAGACAAAACTGTGAAACTATGTTTGTTTATTAATTTGGGTCTCTCTTTAATGTTGTTATTGTTAGGCTTGTATGAGGAGGCCTGACTAGGCATGAAATGCAGGGGGCTAGAAATAACTGAAATAAGCACGAAGGAGAATTGATGCACTTAGAAATACCGACAGCTCGGTTTATATAGAATGCGGTGAGGGCCCACTGATGAGGTGAAGTCACTGAAGTAGTGGACTATTTTACCCCCAATGACACTTTTTTTTTTTTTTTTTTTTTTTTTTTTAATACACTTCTTTACCATCTAATTTCATAACACTTTTTTATTTTATTTTCTATCTTTTCTATTTCTTAATTTTTTTAATTTTTTTTACGGTCAATGCATCAATTATAATATTATTTTAATTTTTTTATTTTTATAATACATTAATTATAATTATTTGTACATTTTTTACATGATATTTTTTCCTGCAATAGTTATTAAAAATTAGAATTATTAATTTATTAAAATTAAGAAAAAATAATATAAAAATAATTAAATTAAATTTTAAAAAAATAATATAAAGAAAAGAAAATGAAATATTTTATAGATTTTTAAATTAATTAATTATAATTGAATTATTTTATTTTATATTTTATAATAAATTTGAATTTAGCACAATAAACTATGTTAAAATAAATTATAATAATTTGTGATTGTATTTTTATATTAAAATTGATATTAGAAGAAAAAATTATAATAAATTATAACAATGTTATTTGAATTAAATTTTTTATTTTAAGTTTGTTAAAAAAATATCTAAACAATTAATAACAAAGATTAAATAAAACTTTGATGAAGATAAAATTTAATTTTTTGATTTTTGATGAAGATAAATTTTGATTTTTGATAAACATAGAATTTTATATTTGATAAAGATATCATTTGATTTTTTATAAAGATAAAATTTGATTTTCGATAAAGATATAATTAATTTTTTGATAAAGATAAAATTTGAGTTTTGGTAAAGATAAAATTTATGTTTTATTTTATACTTGTATAATTAACTAAATTATTTAGTGTAAATATATGTTTGTCATTTATTTTTCTCTTTATATTTAACATGTACTGCATTATTTCAATAATTAACAATTTTAAATAATAAATATAACACTTAAAAGCTATTTATTTATAAAAAATACTCCAAATTTTTTTTTAATTTTTGCCATTAATTATTTAGATATATTTTTAACAAATGAAAAATACAAACTTTAATTTACGTAACAATTTTAGAATTTATTATAATTTTTTCTTCCAATATCAATTTTAATATAAAAGTACACTCACAAAATTATTATAATAAAATACAATCACAAAATAAAAAATAATAATAATAATAATCATAATTTACTAACAGAAATAAAAAAACAAAAAGTGTTATTTTAACGTAAAAAGTTAAAAAAGAAAAAAATGTTATTTCGAAAATTAAAGAATAAGAAAGTTTATTTATAAAAACAAAACATAAAAAGATGTTAATAAGATAAGAAAATCAAAATAGTGAGGAGTAATGCTAAAAAATAAGAGTCAGATAAATTGAGACATGTCTTGACCTCTTTAAATATTTTTAAAAATCAATCCTCCTACTTTAATTAAAATTAATTTTAAAATGATTCAATTTATGTTTAATGTTATATTTTAACAAATAAAGATATAATATAATATTTTTACATCAAATATTTTGAAAACTGATTTAATAAGATAATTTTTTTTCTTAATTCAGAACAAATTTTCAACATATTAATTTAAATATGTAAATATTTTAAAATCATATTAATTAATATTTTAAAATAAATTAAAAAATATTATCTTTGTTTTCATGCTGGAATTATATTTTTTACTTTGTTCTAAGCTTTATATATATATATATATATATATATATATATAAATTAGGAAAATTATGTGGTTCTTTTATTGCAATATTAAGAATTTTTTTATTTTACAATTTGTTTTAGTAAAAAAAATATTGTAACATAACGGAAAGACACTAGGACAGAAACTAATTTTTTTAAAAAAACTTGATGATGGGTAAAAAGACACCACCCCATAAAATAACTCACTGAAGAATAATTTTGCAAAAAATGAGTATGAAGACTATAATCATGGGAAGCTCATTGTTGACATAGCTGATTCAGTGTTAGATGGATTGTGTGAACCATGAAAAGAGGCTTCGATGATGAAACTTCTTGACAAGAACCTTGGGGGTTTTACGTGATGAAGAAACGACAAATAGATTAGAGGTAATTGAAACTGTACCTGGATGATATTCGATCCTTATTTTTAAGTACAGTGACTGCCCCCAGGGATGATAACACCCTTTGGTTGGTGATGGTTAGACCACGATTCTTAGAACCAAAAGATCTTCTCTTGTTTTTCTCCAAGAACTGTATTTTGTGGAGGAAAGACATGATACATGAGTTTGCTTACAAAATGCATGAAACAGAGCACATGGCGTTCAACTAAAAGTAAAGTAAAAGCAAAAGATGTATCAAAGCGGTTGAAAAGGTATTTTGCATTGAAAGATAAAAATAAAATACATAACATCACGTGTGAGACATGTTTATATAGAGAAAATCTTAAAAAAAAAAAAAAAAAAAAAACTAGTTCAAACATATCATTAATCGTGACGAACATAATAAAAGAGAACAGAAAGCGCACCAAGCATGGAGAAGCATGCGCTAAGAGTAGAAAATCAATTCTTTAAATTCTAAGATCTCTTCAAGGTGGAGTTTGAGTATTCCTAACCTGAAATATAAGGTATTAGAGAAATGATAATTTGACATGCCAGGCGACATTACGTGGCATGTCAATCACTTGACAACTTGACTTGATAACCATATGGTAATGAGTTAGCAAAAATAATATTATTTAATTAAAATTTAAGAAGAAATTTTAAAATTAAATTATGTTTTGGGAGAAGTTTAAATTGTCAATCTTTCTGTGCCGTTTAGTATTTTTAATTTCTAAGGATATCTGGTGTTTATATTCTCCATCTTCATTATTGCTTGTGGTGAGAGTCTCTGTGTCATCTTTTCCATTTGTTCGTTCTTGTTTGTGCTGATTTAGGGTTTATGTGTCTTTGTGGTTAAACATATGTAAGTTTTCTCAGTTTCTTTGTCTTTGTTCATTGTCTGTTTGTTTGTTGTTGTTTGAGGTAAATGTTTAATGTAGTTGTTTAGGTAGTGTGGGTTTATATTTTGTTTTGGTGGACACTAGTGTTTAGGTTAGATTTTTGACTTGGTTTGGTTTTGATTTTGGTTTTGGTCTTGATTTTGGTCTTGGTCTTGGTTTTGATTTTGGTTTGATTTTGATTTTTGCTTTGATTTTGGTTTGGTGTGTGGTGTGCACAGTAACTTCTAAGTAAACCCCAATATAGTTTGTTATGTTAAAGGTTTAGACATTTTGTAAGTAGGAAGTAATGAGTTTTAGAAGAAAGCATTATTATTTTCATTCTGTTATGTGAATGGAGTAGAAGGCAACAATAAACAGCAATTGAGTTGTTATGTAATAATTAATTATGCAGTCCTGACTTTATACATATATGAAATTTTGCAGTAATTAATTAATTAATTAATGGTTATAGTGGTTGTATTCTATAGTGACCCCTGTTTACATTTTGGAACAAACTTACTGATATGCATAATGAATCTGAGGTGAACAAATATTGTTTGTTTTGTTTGTTGTGTTGAGAGGGAGTGGGAGCGAAACTTATTTGTTTTATTAGCTGCTTTGAAGTGCTTGTGGGGTGATTCATAAATTTCAAATGTAACCATGTATATTTTTTTTTTCTTTTTTTACTTTTGGCATGTTTTTTTTTTATTTGAATCATTTTATCCAACCTAAGATTGAATTTGGTGATGTAATACAATGCTCTTTAGTTAAGAATTTGAGTTTTATGTAACACATTCTTGTGTAGTGACAATTGTGCATAATTGTATCTGTTTCATGCCTAATCCTTTTGTTTTTGAGGCTTAAAGAAAAAAATGTTTCCAAGTGTGGATTTCTCATTAAATGATTACAAACTATCAATAAGTCACATAATGATCATTTGAAAGAATAAATTATGAATAATCTTGTGATTAACATCTCCACAAGTATTGATTTATTATTTTATTCTCCTTTATGAACATTCTAATAAAATATTGCTCTGCAATTACTTCTTGTAATGCTTTTGACCTAAATATACATTGATCTTTAAGTGGGATGATTGTGGTATGTGAATTATTTGTGAAAATATAATTTTTACTATTCTAATTTCTCTTATTTATTATTATTTCCATTGATTACAATGATTATATTTTCATATTTGAGCAGGTGAAGTAGTCAATTAACTTGATTCTGGGGATAGATGACTTTTGGATCCATTGAATTATCTAATGATCTTTTTGTAGGGTGAAAAATCCTCTCAGATCATAAAATGCAACATATTTGGAAATCAAAATCCAAACTCAAATATTGGTGAACATCATCTTCCAAACATTGTATCATAGGTTTTATGTTTTCTTATTTTGAATAGATGTTAGAAAAAAATTCAGGTAAATAATATTTTGATTGTCTATTAACTAACATACACCATCATCATTACAGGTATGTTTAAGCATGCAGAAAATTTAGATATTTTTTTTTTTTTTTAAGAACTTAACGAACTCTCCTTGAGGCAATAATCTCATTATTGTTAGTTCGTATCGTTATGACAATTCTTTAGATAATATAGCTCTTGATAGTTCATTGTTCATCTTCAAAGTTTTATTATTATCTTCGAAGTTTTGTATTTCATCATTCCCTATACAGTGGTCTCAACTCTCATTGTGTATTAAATCCTCTCAACTACTTGTATTTTATATTCACACAACTACATCCATAATTTAAGTTTAAAATAACATCTATTGATATTTATATTGATTATTTATTTTACTTATTATTTCATTCTTGTTTAATATTTTCACACATTATCCTATAAAGTTATTGTTTAGTTTATGTATTACTGTCTAAATGAAAAACACTGTGAGTGTAAAGGGATGGGTAAAACGACTAAAAACCAAATTCAATTGTAACCACACGTGTAAGATTTAAATTGCATTTAGCTTTCTAGTAGCCTAACTAATTTCTATCTAAAAAGTCGTTTAGAGAACAAATTTCTATATAATATAGCCTAACCAGTTGAATTCACTTAACCAGATCTAACTAAACTAAATTATATGAAATATTATTTCTGGCACCACACTGTCACTCATGTAGAAATTGATTTTATTCTTGTTGAAACTTTCTAGGACATTGTTAGTTTTGATATTAGTTTTTACTTTTGTCTTTCTGGTTATTTTGTTTTTACATGTTTTACATGTTTTTTTTTTCCTGATTTTTTCTAGTTTTGCTAGTTTTATTGTTTTTTGCTGCTATTTTTTTTATTGTTCAACTTTTAATTTTTAGTTAGTGTTTTTAGTTTATGCTTTTCATTTTTGTCGTGTTTTAATTTTTTCTTGTTTTAGTTTTGTTGAACCGTATTTTTGTTATTTTGTTGTAACATTATTGAGTTTATGCATACTTAGATTAAATTAGATGACAACGTTTCTCTCTTTATCATCCAACCCTTTGTTAATTTTTCTATGTGTATCAATTGACTACAGGAAATGTTCAACTAAATAATGATAATCACCATGGTACTAAATAACTGATATTATGACTTATACAATACTGAATTTTTGGTGCTAGTTTTGTGTATCTCATATTGTTAGTAGACAATAACTTGTAACTGAAATTTGACACAATTTATACTGGAGAGAGTTTTGTTGTGTGTAGTTTTGTTGAATTCAATACAAAAATTATAGTTTTTATTTCATAAATACATTAATATAAAGAAACAGTATGATGACACATTATTATCCCGTACACCATTGGACTAGAATTGTACAGCACTTTAAATAATGTATTGTTGTTTTTCCTCTTAAATAAATAATTATTAAACATATATAAAATTCAAAGTTAACATTGATAATAACCTATATCTAACTATCTTGACAACCTTACCTTTGTTGTATGTAGTTGTAGAGACAGGAGCAGTGCTTAGCTAAGAGAAAATGTCTCATTTTCTATCTTTTAGGGGCCATAAAATATATCTTATAAGAAATATAAAGGAAGTTAAAATTGTCGGAGGTGACCATGGCATTTTCCGATCACCTCACACCAGTTCTGGTTGTATTCATTTTCTGGTTTTGTTAAAAAAAAATGTATGCATAAACAAAGTTTCAGGATAAATAATAGAGGAATATTGAAGATACTAGAATCGAATGAAACAGTAAAGTGAGCATATTTTAATTTCATTTTACAGATGAGACAGTTCTCACCAAAAAATTAACATGTAAAAAAATTATGATTCTGAACTATAATTAACTAGTGATCCTAACAATAATTATGAAAATAACTAAAGATCCAGACAAACTAAATTGCTTAAGACAATTATTTACCATTCATTTGATTCATCATGGATTGACATAAATGTTGATGAATTGAATTAATTGATAATTACTTTTAATTGATATTAGCTATTTTTCCTCCTGTGGTCTCTTTAGGCTTGTAATGTCTGGATTTCTTTTATTTAAATTCTTGAAATTCACCGTGCGTAATAGAATATAACTTTAAAATGTTAACTACAAAATAAGAGTTTACAATCGTCTTTTATAATTAAACTTAAATAAAAAAATTGAGTTTAAGATAATTTTTAAAAATTTTATTAATTTTTCTTCTATGTTCATTGGCTAATTGATTATTTTTATCTACTTGTCCTATTACGCAGAATGATTGAAGTGAAATCCAAATTGTGGCATTAAAACTGTATCTACACAAACTAAATAAAGCAACACTTAGCGTATCTTTGTGATTACGTTGTACCTTCATTTTAGTCTATACCACTGTTTGTCCCACCTTCAATCTCAGCTAGACCATACTTTTTATGGATCATTGCGTACTGCAATCAATCTTTTTAAACTTGGACCCTCTTATGGGCAAAAGTATGGAAGAGGGACAATTTTTTTTCGCTTTTTACTAAAGAGATGTAATTTTCTTTTTATGAAAATAGATAAGTTGTGTTATAGTAACATGACGACTTTAAGTGAAGAAATCATGTCACTGACACGACTTTAGACAAAAGAAAAATAAAAAGAAATAGAATTAAATCGATTCGATCTGTATGTAAAATTAAAAAGAAATACCAACAAATAGTATGTATGTAATATTATTTATATATGTTTTTTAAAATAAACTAGTTTCTATAATAACAACTAAGGAATAACGAAAAGTATTATAACAACCAGTATTTGCTCCTTCTGATATCACCTGGAAATGAAAATCAACAATAAGGAATGATGCTGGAAGAAATTAGAATAGCAGATGAGAGATTGAAAAACTCAATGACAGAGGAGAAGAGAACTACTCACATACCACACAATGTCTCTTCTCCTGCCCTTCAGCATATATAATTATCTAGCAACTTGGGTCGTTGGCCCATTCTAGTGCTCTCTTTCACTTCTTTCATGGTCTGTGAATTTTTACTTTTGGGTCTCATTATATTATTATTTGTATTAATACCTCCTCCATTGAATTTGATCTTGTCCTGAAGGTCAAAGTGACGATAAAGTCGTTGAATTTCATGCTCCTCTTCCCATGTAGCTTCTTCCTCAGACAATCCTTTCCACTGAATCAATATCGGTGACAACCAAGCACCATTTCTTTTAATCTTGCGTCTGTCCAATATAATTGATGGTTGAAGTATCGGTCATTTGTCATCATTGAGTAAAGTAACAGGATAAAAGGTTTGGCAAAATTAGGAAGTGCCAACACAGGTGCATGAGTAAGTGTTGTCTTTAGTGAATCAAATGCCTATTGAGATTTTATAGACCAATGAAAAACATCTTTCTTTAGCAAATCAGTGAGAGGGGCAGCCAATATGGCAAAGTTTCTGATAAACTTGCGATAGTAACTTGTTAATCCCAAAAAAGCTCGCAGTTGCTTAATTGAAGTTGGTACAGCCCATTGTTTAATTGCTTGTATCTTGGTTTCATCAACCTTGACTCCATTCTGTGATACAACATGTCTCAAATAATCAATTTGGGTTTGGCCAAAAGAGCATTTAGAGAGTTTGGCAAATAAGGAATGTCTTTGCATGGTGCTTAAGACCAAAGAAAGGTGTTAGATATGTGCATTCCATGTTGTATTGTATATTAAATTTCCATCAAAGAAAGCAAGGACAAATTTGCGTAAATATTCTGCATAAACTGAATTCATTAGTGCTTGAATAGTGGCATGTGCATTACTCAGGCCAAATGACATTACTAGCCATTCATACAACCCTTGGTGAGTGTCAAAAGCTGTCTTGTAGCGATCCTCCGGAGAAACAAGAATTTGATGATACCCTAAATGTAAATCCAGCTTTGAGAAATATTATGCTCCAAACAATTCATCAAGTAATTCTTCCACTGTGGGCATAGGAAAAGAATCCTTAATAGTGACTGCATTAAGGGTCCTATAATCGGTGCAAAAACGCCAGGTTCCATCTTTCTTTTTGACAAGTAGCACGGGTGAGGAGAATGGACTTGAACTATGTTGTATGATACCCTCGATATCATTTCAGCAATAATTTGTTCAATCTCAGTTTTCTGAATATGAGGATGGCGATAAGGTCGAACTTTCAAAGGAGCGCTGTCAGGCATCAATGGGATGGTATGGTTATGAGACCGTATTGGTGGTAACCATGAGGCTTCTCAAAAACATTATTGTATTGTTGTATAATCATAGCCAATTCAGGCTCCATGGATGTCGACAATTCCAACAAATGCTGGGCTAACACTTCAGGTGTTTGAATTTGAATGACATATAATTTCGCTATTGAGTCTGTGGCTTGTAAGCGGGTGAGTTGATGGAACTGAGCTAGGCTAGGCAGATTTGAGGTTTCTCCATGTAAAGTGATAAGTTTTCTATTGATGTAAAAAGTGAGGAAGCATTCTTTATAATTCACTAAATGAGTATCCAAAGTTGCCAACCATTGACTTCCAAGAACCAATTCAGCTACAACGATAGGTAGAACATAGGCTGAAATATACAAAGAACGCCCCTGAATTTGGACTGGGATATTCTGGACTTCACCTTCACATTCCAATTGCTCTCCATTGCCCACCAACACTTTTAATCGTTTGGTCTGATAGATGGGTAGGTGTAGAAATTTAGCCACTCTAGGTTGGATGAAATTATCAGAACTCCCTCCATCAATAAGGATTTGAATTTAATCGTGTCTCTCACCGTACTTTTCATGACATTGTATGATAAATGAGGTGTATGATCAAATTTCTCAGACTGATTTTGGACAATCTGTTGGCTCTGTATATTTGGGTCTGGCTCCGGAGGTATTTCATCCTCACATTGGAGTAAGAAGTAATGTTTATTAGCACACCGATGAGTAGGGGAATACTTCTCATCACAAGTAAAACAAATCCCCTTTTCTCGACGGAATTGAATGTCAGCTGGGGTTAAAAGCTTCAAGTTGTTGGGTTTTAATGGTGTGGGAAGTAATGGTGGTGGGTTTGTGTTTATAGGTGTGTTTGTATTTATAGGTGGGTTTGTGTTTGCTATTAATGAAAGTTTAGAAGTATTTTGTGTAAGTGATTTGGCTGGAAAGTAAGGAAATTTGTGTTTAGGAAATTTTTCCTCAAAGAGTTTAGCAAATGACACAGCCTGGAGTAATGAGTGAAGGGCTCGGGATATCACTTTACTTTTCAATTCAGGTATTAATCCACCAATAAAACAATCAAGCAATACATAATCATCTAACTCGTATGATTGATTAGCTAACTCAGCGAAGGAAGCATAATAGTCTGCCACTGTGGAAGATTGCTTTACCTTGAATAGATCTGAACGGGGATTATCAAATTGAGATGGGCCAAACTGGATTTGAATGGCGGTGGACAATGATGCCAATCAGGTACTTTGGTGTGCTTTTTCTAGTAGTTGAAACCATGGTAAAACTTTTCCTTCAAAATGAATAGAAGCAATGGCCACTTTCTGCTCATCAGGAGTGTTGTATAATGTGAAAAACTTTTCAATCTTGTACAACCAAGTCATTGCGTCATCACCAGTAAACCGTGGAAAATCCAGCTTCATAGAGCTAGGATGGGAAACAATTTGAAGTGGAAGGTTGTACTAAAGAGTTGTTATGAGATTTTAGGAATCACTGATGCAACTCCAGCAAATGCTGATTAATCTTCTCAAATCGTTGATCTATTTGCATGAATCGATCATGATGTAAACCTAGAGTCTCTGAAATACGTTTCAGTTCTCCTTGTATTGCTTTCATTCTTGTTACTTATTAGCCATAAGTAACTCGATGAAAGCATCAATGATACGATATGTATCTAAAATCAAAAGGAAATACCAACAAACAGTATGTGTGCAATATTATTCATATATGTTCTTTGAAATAAACTAGTTTCTATAATAACAACTAAGGAATAACAAAAAGTATTATAGCAACCAGTATTTGCTCCTTCTGATATCACCTGGAAATAAGAATCAACAATAAACAATGATGCTGGAAGAAATTAGAATAGCAGATGAGAGAATGAAGAACTCAATGACAGAGGAGAAGAGAACTACTCACATTCCACACAATGTCTCTTCTCCTACCCTTCAACATATATAATTCTCTAGTCACTTGGGTCGTTGGCCCATTCTAGTGCTCTTCTTCACTTCTTCCATGGTCTGTGTGAATTTTTATTCTTGGGTCCCATTATATTATTATTTGTATCATAAATTGACAAGACTTCAGTGTAAAAAAAATAAATTAAAGTTGTACCAACATGACATGACTTTGGTAAAAATAAATTTGTATTGAAGTTGTCACGTTGACACGATTTCAATTCATTTTTTTACTCTAAAATCATGTTACGCTGAGACGACTTTTTCACTTAAAATCGTGCTTATGTAACACAACTTATCCATTTCTTTTTTAAAAAAATTACACCACTTTCATAAAAAAAAACAAAAGAAAATACACATGTTATGTGCTTTTGTCAAAAACAAAAGAAAATACACATCTTCCCTGCTTTTATCCTCCTTATGAGTGAAAATAACATATTTCTCAAAAATATATTCTAAATTGTACATTTTAGTATATATTTTTATATTTAAAATACAAATCTCATAATATATTCTAAAAGGTATTTTTAAATATATTATAAAATGCGTAATTTGAAATGTATCAATATATTTTGAAATATATATTACGTAATATATTTTGAAATCTAAAAATGCATTTTAAAATATATATTTTCAAAATACATTCTAAAATGTGCAAATTAAAAATACTTTCAAGAACACACGATCTGAAATACACATTTCCAAAGGTTAAAATTGAAAATTCAGTTTTCATGGGACTGGAGAAATTTCTATCTCTAGTTTAATTGACTTTCGTAATTAATTTTTGGTGAAATAATTGAATTGTCCTTTGTTCACTTCTCCTTCACTATCACAGCATTACATCACATCAATGCTGCTGCACCATCATCACTCTAAAAGAACAAGAGATGAAAAATGTTGTAGTTTAAAAGAACAAGAGGAAACAAATCTCATTTCAGAAAGCTTTTTCTAAAACATATATGACGTATTCCAGAAAATTTGTCCTAAAAAATCATCCCAAAAAATTACATTTTGAAAAGTATTATATATATATATATATATATATATATATATATATATATATATATATATATAAAGTTTTCGAAATATATATATTCTGAAAACTTTATTCTAAGTTCTCGATATGAAATGTATTTTATGCATTTTGGATGGAAATCTTATTTTCTTCCTGGATGTATTCCACAAATTTCAAAAAAAAAAAATAATGAAATTTTTCAATAATACAAAAGTCACTTTAAAAAAATTGTAAAATGGTCATTTTGAAAATTTGAGTGTGCACTAAGAAATTGTCGGGTTGTAGACTAGTTTGGGCGCAGCTATTGAGTTAATAGACATGAGGCAATTGCTTTCTGCACCATATCATTTTTTACCTGCACCATATCACTGAGTGAAATGACTAAAATATCCTTCCACGTTTGTAATTTAGTGGCTTTTGGATTTAAAATTTCAGAACCTATTTCTAGAAATTATTTTCTAGAATATACGTTCTATATTCTACAAATTTTTTTGGAATATAAATTTTATACTATTAAAATATTTTTCTGAAATATAAATTTTTTATTCTAAAAAATATTTTCTAGAAAATATTTTCTGAAAGGTAACTTTTACATTTAAAAAATGCTCTCCATGTATTCTAGAAAATATATTCTGTAAGGTAAAAGTTCTGAAAATATATGATCCTAAATAAATTTTATAAAAAACACTCCTTTTTTAAATTTGAAATAAAATGTTAAGAACATTTTTAGTATTTGAAAAATTGATATGGTGTAAGTAATTGCCTGAACATGAATGAGTACATTTGATCTCCATTTTCTCCTATTTTGTTGCATGGTTATTGATGGGCTTTTTTGTGGCATCCCAAGTCCAGTGTAACCCAATGGACTCTACCGTTCTTATTTAATTTTTTTTATATCTTTCTACATCCAGAACTTTTCTACTCTACTCTTCATTTTCAAAAGGTTCAGTGTAACCCAATTGCTCCGTTTGACTTTTATTATGATGATATTTTATTTTATTATTTTTCGTTATGCAAATAAGATTTCTTACAGAAAATGAAGAACAATTGAAGTGGGGTGAAAAGCAAGATAAGGATTTTAATAACACGGCCTATAAAATTGAAGAACTTTCCTTTTCGTAGAGTCCAGCCCATCAATGGCTAGGGTGAAGGAATGAACACTTTTATTTGATAACATAAGGTAACAAATAATGATTCCATAGTTTTTTTAGCTCGGGAGAAAAATACTAAACCATGGTGTTTTAATACTTATAAAGATCCCAATTTTTTTTTCGCTGAAAAGGAACTTACAGAAATAATACATTATTTCTTTGTGATAATATATTCGACTTGCTATAATAATAATTATAACCAATTTATGAAAAGGATATACAAAATGTGAGTAGGTACATAAATTACTAGAATTTATAATTGGAGTAATATACGATTTAAAGTGGTGAATTATGATAATTGCTTAATTTATATTTAAGGAGGATGAGAAAGTTTTAATGGTTTTAGTTAGTCTTTTTGTATTTTTTAGATAAATGTGAAAGTAAATAAAGTAAAAATTAGGGTGATGCTGGTTTTTATATGTTTTCAATGAGAGATTTTTAAGTTATAAGACCTATGAAGAGATCCAGGTTTAAACATGTTGTTTCATGTTCAAAATTTATAGTATATATATAAACATGTGTGTGTTTATGTTTGTGTTATTGATTAATTAACATTTTATTTAATATAAATCAATTTCAAATAGTAATCCTTTGATAGATTTGAAAATTACAGACTAACATAATTTCATTATCAGAACATTATAATATATTCTAAATGACAAACTACTTTAAAATTACATTGTTATTGCGTGAATATGATTAAAAATCAACACATACAGACCCCTTCTACATTTGTTTTATGTCATACTAAATATTGATAAAATTATATTAAACGACAACACTATGGAAAAAAATGAAATTATTATAAGTAATATAAATAATGAATTTTTTAACTTTATAAATTTTAAGAATTTAGAAACATATTACTAGAGGATATAAAAAACTAATTATGATTAATCTTTGGAATATTATCAAGTTTAATCTGACACCTATTGCTTTCTAGCTTATCTCATGTGGTAAGACCTTAATCATTTTGTTTTAGCTATAGATAGAAAAGAATTGTTACTATAAATGCATTCATGAATACAACATATTGAAACGTTGAAATTTGCATATACATTCTCTCGTGTTTTTTTTTTTTTTTCCTTCTTTAAATACATGTTATATTGCTTTGGAATTAGGTAGGTCGACATTACCTACTGATAAAGAAGATCTATACTATTTAATTGGATTTTATTAAAATATTTCTTTCTTCTTTTTTTATTGTTGCCCGTCTACTTTTTATAATATATTTTTTAAAAAGACTACGTTGGAGAATTTATTTTTCACAATATATTAAAAAATCATATCAGAGAAATTGTTTTCATCAAATTTGACAGGACATTGAAGAACAGGAGTATAAAAGTGAAAAAAAAAAAAAAAAAAAAA
>Ga0209489_101154_pt1 | contig 53677 bp, 37 predicted proteins | sample SiratrowhiteBW_FD_187527 | JGI IMG/M metagenome (GOLD analysis project Ga0209489, IMG submission 187527) | Root nodule microbial communities of legume samples collected from California, USA - Siratro white BW (SPAdes) (version 2) | ecosystem: Host-associated > Plants > Roots > Nodule | place...
CGATCACGCGGGAGCTGAGCCGTTTTCTGGAACCAGGGTCCGAGCCCATCGCGGGCAAACCAAAGCGGCCCTTAACGCGATAGCCGAGGACCGCGAGAGTCTCCGACAGGCCAGCATAAGCCGAGGGCGGCTGATCGGTGATCAGGACGAGATTCGTCCGAGCGAACCTCCTGCCACTGAAGCATCTTATCAGTAGTATCCTGGCAACGCACCGTTGCGTAATCAAAGATGCCAGGCCGAGTGCCGCAAACAGGAGGCCGGTACCTCGGAAGAACTGTGGATTGTCATCGAGCGTCTCCACAGCGGCGACCAGGACATGCAACAAGATCCACGTGAGGCAAATGGCGCGAACTTGGCTTCGGAGTACGAGGAGTTCGGTCGGCCGATACAGTCCCCTGCCTTTCAGAATGTAGACAAAAGATACTGATGCTGCTGCCGCGTAGGCGCATGTCTGGGCTAGGCCAGCTGGTGCCGGGCTGGCGGGTGAAAGAAGCGCGGACAGGAAGCCGGCGAAGAGAATGGTCGCTATATCGGCGCAGATCGTTACAAGTTCGACCGAGTCGTACCGGACGGGCCATTTGCCTTCATCAGTAATGGACGATTGTGAGCTGACGAGAGTTAGGTCGCTCTCATGGTCGCCGATATGCCGGTTGATAAAATTCATGGCTAACCAACAAGGAACGCAGGCGGTTAATAATTAATATACTATAAATTTAAATATATTAATCAACCTGAATTCGTCGCGGATTCGATAAATTTTAATCGGGTCCGTTAAACGCGTCGCGATATTAGTCAGGGCCGATCTGGGTGCGATCGGGGCATCCTGCTGAAAATCGGCTATGGGCCTCGCGAGCGCAACTTCTGAACGTAACCTGGATCGAGCTCCGAAATCGAGCTCTCGGCAAAGGCCCTGCCGTCTGCTGATGCCGACTGGTATGCGGTGGCAATGGCTGGCCGGAGTGCGGCCCGGCCGGTCATGGCAACTTTAAGGTCGCGTCGGATAAGATCTCGAAGCTCAGGCTCCTTGATCGCAGCATCAGTGCCGAGAGCGACGGAAAGCCGTAGTGGAATGAGATCCAGCGCGTTTGGAGCAGTATAGTAGGACATCTTAAGTAAGCTTGCCGTGTCATAGGCCGCCGCGTGCTGCTTTGAGAGCGCCGCAAGCATGAGCCAAACGTCGCCTCGAAGGGGTGAGTATTCCAGCACCGCGGGAAAAGCATTTAAGTCCGCGGACCGCCCGGTGTTCTGCGGGTCCGTAGACTTGTCAGACTTAATGCGCATAGCTGCAGTGAATCCTGAGATCGCTGCGGCATTCTCGCGCGTGGATTGGAGCGCTGAGGCCCAGGCTTCGTTCGAACCGGCAACCGCTGTAACTGCGAGGCGATCACCAAAAGGCCAGCTTTGTGAGACCATCCAAGCTGCTTGCGCAGCTAACAGCAATCCGATCACTGTCAGAGCAACGCGTGTTAGAGGCCATGGGGAAGCGAAGGTGGTTGAAGGAATTCGTCGTGCTGCCTTGGTTCGGTCGCTGGCTTCCTGCGTGAGCTGCCGCAACTCGATGGACTCCACGTCGCGGGCTGTACCGGACAGGCTCTGAGCAAAAGCCAGGCCGTAAACTGCCGCCACCAACAGTGATGCCCATAAATCGAAAAGACTATTTTCGGCAAACGCCAGTATTGTCAACGAAACGGAAGCGCCTGCGCCGACCGCCGGGTATAAGTAAGCGTGATTGCGAGACAGCGCGCGCCCGAACAAGATGCAGGCGCTGATAACGGCGACTATCAACAGGCCGCAGAGGAACGTACGTCCCATCTCGACCGCGACCGCGGCGGCAGCGGTCGGCCGTTCGCGCATTGCGAGCATGCCTACGTCGCCATAAATCGGCAGAAGCGCAACAAACGTGCCTGCGCCGGTTCCGATCGGGTGAGTGTCCTGTAGCATCCGCTCGGTTGCGGCCTGAGTTTGTGTCGACAAGGCAATCGTCAGGTCGGCATTTCGATTGATCGGAACAAAAGTGAAGGCGGCGACGAACAACATGGTGGCGGCCGCGAGAACGCCGGCACTGCCCCACAGGCCAAAGAACCATTTGCGAATAGCGACGACAGTGAGGATGGTTGTCACTCCAAGCAGAACGGCAATCAGCGCGGTCGAACCGCTACAAAGCGCGATCGCTGCAACGGAGACGATCAATGATAGAATTGCGCAGCTAAGAATGGCGAGCGGTCCGGTCGGCGAGCGAGGGGACCGTCTAGGTCGCCGCAACTGATCGACCGCACGGATAGCCATTGCAGTGGAGAGAAGGACACCAAGGGCCGCCGCGGTCGAGCCAATCCAAACTTGTTCGGCGGGCCAGGAGCCACTCAGGTTGTTGTTTCTCCATATCGAAAATATGCCGCTGACGGCGGTGATCGATACGAGGACATAGAGGACCTGCGCCGCCCGATGTTTGTCCAGAGTAACGAGTGCGGTGACGAGGGCCGCAGCGATGACAAGGTTGTAATGTGAAAGCGCCAGTATCGTCTCGCGTACATCGACCGAGAACCTCTCTGCGAGAGGTTGGTCTAGGGCTGCCGACGCTGTCGCCCAGATCTGATTTCCGAGGCCGCGGAGCGGGATCGGAATCAACTGCAAGACGATCCAAACCACGGGTGCGGCGAGAGCCAGAATGAACAGGGGCCGCAGAAGCTTCGCGAAGCAGGCGAGGGTCGATGAGGTGGAGAAGAGTCCGACGGCCAGTATAGCTGCCGCAAGAATGCCCGATAGCACACCTGAAGCTCTCAGGTTCTCGGCCGCAGCAATGGCCGCAGGCACAGCGAGCATTGTAGACTGGACAATCATTTTACACCATCTCTGACTCTGACCCGCTTAAATCGGAGAGCGTGTTGCAGAAGGCGCTGTCTCCATCGTTAGGTCCGACGTATGTCAGAGAAAATCATCCTAAGAGTCTGACAAGCCATATCTAACGTAGTGGCTGTCATCGTAATAATCACTTCGGTTAGCGTCGTACCGTGCCATTGCCCTTATATCAGTCTTGTTAAGGACCACGCCGATCAAGGAATCGCAGATGGTCGGCGCAGTATGCAGGGCATGCTGAACCACATCGATTTTCGTCCGTCCCCATTCGACAACGAGAACGTAGCAGTCGATCAACGGTGCGGTGACGCGCACATCCACCAGAGGCGAGAGCGGAGGGAAGTCCACAATGACGTAGTCATAGGTCTGCCGCAAACGATCGAATAGCTTGCTTATGTTTTCGGCAGAAAGGATCTCGCTCGTGTGAAGCAGGGGCCCACGGCGGACGGCGGGCAAGAATGCGAGATTGGTTCTGGGATCGTGCCAGAGTGCTTCTTCGAGGGAGCGCTTGCCGTTTACGACCTCGAGTAAGCCGAAAGAGGCATTTGGAGCCATAGCAGAAGAAAGTGAGGGGTTTCTAAGGTCGCAATCGACTACAATGGCCCGCTTGCCGCTATGTGCGATGAGGTGAGCCAGAGAGGCTGCAATTGTCGTCTTGCCCTCATTTGGCAGAGCAGACGTGATTCCGATCACCTGGTTGGAGGCCTTCGCGGGGGTGTGGTCTATAGCAAGCTTGATCGAACGGATGGCTTCCGTGAAGCGGGAGAGGGGCATGCCGATGACGGCTCGGTGGAGCGTCGGCAGGTTTGACATCGTGCGTGATCGCAGATCTTCATCCACTTGCTGGGATCGGACGGTCGACTTCTGCGCTTTCGGAGATGACAGCAAGGGGACCAGCGATAAGCACGGTAGCTCCAGTGCGGCCTCTATCTGTGAAGAGGTACGAAAAACTCTGTCCACAATATCTCTCAGAAGAGCCAAGCCGATCCCGAGTGCGAGTCCGGCGGCTAGGCCGAAGCCCAGCACCAACTTTGCCTTCGGCTTGCTTTTGCGCTCTGGCGGGGAGGCGGGAAAGATCACCCGTGTTTCCGAAATCGGAAATGTCTCCTGCTGAGTCGCCCCCATGGAGTGCTGCAGAAACGCCTCATGCATGGCGCGTAGACTCTTCGCTCGGCTCTCCAGCTCCCGAATCGTTAGTTCTGCGGAGTTGGTCAGGCGCGATTGCGAGACGGCTCGAGCAAGTTGTTTCTCGAGTTCCTGCTGGCGCTGCTGAGCGGCTTCCAATTCGTTTTTGCTGGTTTCGGCGAGCCTCTTGACCTCTTCGAGGATCGATGTGCGAATGTCACGTATCCGAGTCCGCAGGTTGACAACCGCCAAATGGTCGCGGCCGAACCGAGCTGACCAATCGGCCTCGCGACGTGACAACTCGAGATATTGCTGCCGAAGCGTATTGATAATCGAACTCTGGAGGACATCGGCGCTCGCCGCGTCAGGGGCGCTGATGGAGGATGAGCCAGCTGCATTGGCGCGCAGGGCCGCTTCGAAGCGGTTGAACTTGACCTGTGCATCGGAGGTCTGGGTTCGGGCGGCTACCAATCGGGCGTTGAGATCGTTGACGGGCTGTTCGTCAATCGATTTTCCGCCGGTCGAGACGATGTTGTTCTGAGACTTATATGCGCTCACGGCGCGTTCGGCCGTCAGTGCTTGCTCATTGAGGTTATGGAGGCGTTCCTGCAACCAACTGGCAGCCGTTCGCGTGGCCTCGAATTTCGCATTCATCTGGTCGTTAATGTACGCATTAGCCACGGCGTTAGCGATCTCCGCCGCGCGTTCCGCGTTGCTCGAACTGTAGCTGATCTCGATGATCTTGCTAAATCCGATCCTGTACGCGGAGAGCCTATCCAACAACGCGTCGATCGCGCCTTCGTTGGGCGTATCAGCCTTCGAAGCGCGCGCCGGCTGCTGGCCGGGGTTTCGAATGCGATGCAGTAGCGAGCTAAAGGACCACCGTGAACCGGTAAAGTCCGGATCGTTGGCGAGTTCCAGCTGCGTTATGACCGCCGCTGCAATTCCGCGCGACCTTATCATCTGTAGTTGCGTTTCGATCTGGGCCGCGTCGACGACGGGCTCCGGAACGAGCGACTGTTGCTGAACGAATTGCGCTCGAGGATTGGACAGTAGGATTTGTACTTGCGCTGTATAGGTGGGAGGAGCGAACCGCAGGTAGAGCATCGCGGCAGCGAATGCGAGAGCCGCGCTGACGACGATCATAAGATATCGACGTCTTACAAAGCCGACCGCGAACTTGACGAGATCGCCGATTCCCCCGCCGTTGATTGGGCTCGACTGGGTCTGCTCACCCAGAGGCAAGCGCGTTCTGTCGGTCTGTAGAAGATTGCTCTGGAGCATCGGGTACCTGTCTGGATCGGGAGCATGTCGAATTGGCCGCCCGCATGCGAGCGTTGGTATATGATTTATTAATTGAATATACCGCAAAAAAATATGATTGCCAAATTAAATGTTATTCGAGTATTAATTGGACCATTGTTGCGGGAGGCAATTCCTAGCGATTTGACCGCCGCGGGCGTCTCAGGGCGGTGAGCCGGCGATTGAAATTAAATGAGATGTGAATTCTGGTGGTTAAAGGATAGCTCGGCGGGACCCATGGTGAAGGTGAAAGCTTGATCTCGCCCATTATTCAACGACGGTCGAACGCTTGAATGGGCCGCGTTTTTGCTGGCATGGCGAGGCGCTGCGAGCCCGGCTCGAGGCCTTCTGGCAGGACCGAGCACCACGTACCGGAGGACGTTTCTATGCTGGAAGTACGGTCATTAGGGATCCCGGATATTAAGATGATTCAAACGGATCGAGTATCCGACGCCCGGGGTTACTTCTGTGAGACGTTCCGACGATCGGCGTTCGCAGAGCGAGGGATTCTCGTCGATTTCGTTCAGGACAATCAATCCAGCTCAGATAAAGTCGGGACAGTCCGGGGCCTGCACTTCCAGCGACCGCCGTTCGCCCAGGCCAAGCTCATACGAGTGCTAAGCGGCGCGATTCTCGATGTCGTGGTCGATCTTCGCCGTTCGTCGGCGACCTTCGGAAAGCATGTAGCTGTCAAGCTGGATAGCCAAACGGGGGAGCAACTGCTTGTCCCGAAAGGCTTTGCGCACGGTTTCTGCACGCTGCAACCTGAGACCGTCGTGTTCTACAAGGTCGACCAAGTCTACGCTCCGAGCCATGACGGAGGGCTCTATTGGGCCGATCCGGCACTGGCGATCGAGTGGCCGGTGACAACAGCCGACGCCCAAGTGTCGCCAAAGGACAGATCCCTGCCCAAGCTGGACCAGCTTACGGCCGTTTTCGAGTGACGGAGAGCGGTCAGATGCGCGTTTTGGTGACTGGGGGAGCGGGATTTATCGGCTCTGCGGTGTGCCGTAGCTTGGTGCTGCAGAGGGGCGCCGTAGTGATCAATGTCGATAAGCTGACTTATGCGGCCAACTTAACCTCGTTAGCGCCCATCCAGGGGCTGCAGTCGTATTTGTTCGAACAGCAAGACATCTGCAACCGCGAGGCCATGGATTTCGTGTTCAGCAGCTACCAGCCTGATGCGATCATTCACCTCGCGGCCGAGAGTCACGTCGATCGCTCGATCACCGGCTCGGCGGCTTTCATTGCCACGAATATCGTGGGCACCTACACGTTGTTGGAAGCAGCCAGAAAATATTATGAGGGTCTCTCGGTACCACGACGAAAGCGGTTTCGTTTCGTTCACGTCTCGACAGACGAGGTTTACGGTTCACTCGGACCCGCTGATTACTTCCGGGAGGAAACGCCTTACCGGCCGAGCTCGCCATATTCGGCGAGCAAGGCAGCCTCGGATCATCTCGCGCTTGCGTGGTTCAAGACCTATGGCCTACCGGTCATTGTGTCAAACTGCTCGAACAATTATGGGCCGTTTCAATTTCCAGAAAAACTCATCCCTTTGACGATTCTCAATGCAATCGAGCGCAAGCCGCTGCCGGTGTATGGCAACGGCCGAAACGTCCGCGACTGGCTGCATGTTGAAGATCATGCGGCAGGTTTGATCGCGCTTCTGTTGGAAGGCAAGCCCGGTGAGAAGTACAATTTCGGCGGCGATAGCGAACGTTCCAACCTCGACGTGGTCACCCAGATCTGCGACGTCGTCGACAGACTTTATCCCGGTCCGGCAACGAGACGATCGATGATTACTTTCGTGCCGGATCGTCCCGGACACGATGTCCGCTACGCGATCGACGCATCGAAAGCTCACCGAGAGCTCGGCTGGCAGCCCACAAGGACGTTCGAGCAGGGGCTGGCCGAAACCGTCGCATGGTATCTCAAGAGTCGCGCGTGGTGGGAGCATGCCCGCAGCGGGGTCTATGACGGCTCGCGTCTGGGTCTCTTCGCTACACAACATTGAGGCTGCAGATGACGGAAAGGCCTATTTTGATTGCTGGTCGCAACGGTCAGTTGGCAACGTGTCTTCGTGACCTCGCGGCGCTGCACAGCATGCCCGTGATCGCCCTTGGACGCAGCGAATTCAATCTGGAGGCCCATGGGGAACTCCGCCAAGCGATCGATCCGCTCGCACCATCCCTAATCATCAATGCTGCCGCTTACACGGCGGTGGACTTAGCAGAATCGGAGATAGCAAGGGCATTCAGCGTTAATCGCGATGCAGCGGCCGCGTTGGCCGATCTCGCATGGCAAATGAATATACCGTTCATCCACATCTCAACCGACTATGTCTTTGACGGCACAAAGCTGGATGCTTACGAGGAAAGCGATGTTCCTGCGCCATTGAATGTGTACGGCGCGTCGAAACTGGCTGGCGAAACGGCCGTTCTAGCCGCTCACCCCCTGGCAACGGTAATTCGCACTTCATGGCTATATAGTCCCCATGGCAACAACTTTGTTCGGACGATGCTGCGGCTCTGTGAAGCGCAACCGAGCGTCAGAGTCGTTCAGGATCAATTCGGAAATCCAACATCCGCGCTCGACCTTGCGTCGGCGATCCTTCAGCTCTCGGGACGGCTGCTAACCCACGATCGTAGAACCATGGCCGGCATCTTTCATCTTGCCGGACAAGGTGAGACGACTTGGCATGGGTTTGCTCAAGCGATTTTCGCCTTGCTCGCTCATCGCGGAATCCGAGTGCCGCAGCTTGAGGCGATTACGAGCGAACAGTACCGGACCGCCGCGCGAAGACCACGGAATTCGCGCCTCGATTCATCCAAGGCCGAGCGCGTCTTAGGCATTCGATTGCCGTTATGGCCTTGTTCTCTCGAAACCTGTCTCGACCAACTCGCGGAAGGTGGAATCGATGCTGAAAGGAATTGTGCTGGCTGGCGGCAGCGGAACTCGACTGTATCCAATCACGAGAGCGGTCAGCAAGCAGCTACTGCCGATCTATGACAAGCCGATGATCTACTATCCATTGTCGACGCTGATGCTGGCAGGCGTGCGCGAGATTCTCATCATAACCACGCCTTCAGATCGGTGTCAGTTCGAGCGCTTGCTGGGGGACGGCAGTCAATGGGGAATTCGACTCAGTTACGCGGAGCAGCCCCGACCCGCCGGTCTTGCGGATGCGTTCATTGTTGGCGCCGACTTCATCGGCAGCGATCGCGTTGCGATGGTGCTTGGAGATAACATCTTCTTCGGCGACGGCCTGAGCGACTTGCTCGCAAGGGCTGCCGAGCGTGAGGAAGGTGCAACCGTTTTCGCCTACCACGTGCGGGATCCGGAGAGGTATGGCGTCGTTACATTTGACGAGGCGGACCGTCCGCTACGAATTGAGGAAAAGCCCAAGCAGCCGAGCTCGAACTGGGCGATCACGGGTCTCTATTTCTTCGACAACAACGTCGTACGCTACGCACGACGCGTCGAGCCGTCGTCGCGCGGCGAACTCGAGATCACGGATCTGCAGATGCGCTATCTTTCGGCTAGAGCGCTCCATGTTGAGCGGATGGGGCGCGGTTTCGCGTGGCTCGATACAGGCACGGTGGAATCGCTGATCGATGCGGCGATGTTCGTGCAGACGCTCGAAAAGCGACAGGGGATGAAGGTTGCCTGTCTGGAAGAAATCGCCCTGAGGCAGGGTTTCATCGATCGCGATCAAGTCGCCACGCTGGCAAGGCCTTTGGAGAAAAGCGGCTACGGCAAGTATCTGAACGAAGTCTCGCATTTCCTTCGATAAAACCAATCGATCGTGTCGGAGCCGTCCGCAGATTGGGATGGGCAAACTTTGCGCTGCCCATATGGACCCGATAGGACAACTTCCAAGGTCAGCTTTCGGGCCATTTAATCCGGCTCGTGCGGCGCAGCTCAAAAAACATGCAGGCCAGCGTCTCGTTAATTGTGATTATATTTTTTCCACTTATGATTTGATTTAAATTGAATAATGAGATTAAATTGGTTTGGGTTATTCGATGACGAGCATGGTAGCCGATTTGATACCCTTCTTGGACTTGAAAGCACAAACTCGGACGGTTGGATCGCACATCGACGCTGCGATCGCGCGTGCCATTCGAGACGAACGGTCTACATGGAGACGTGAAGCGCGCGCTTTCGAGAAGCGCTTCGCGGATTACTGCAACGTCGCTTGCTGCAGCGCCGTTAACAGTGGCGCATTAGCGCTCCGTCTCGCATTGCTGGCTGCTGGAGTGGGGCCGGGCAATGAGGTGATCACGGTCTCGATGAATTTCGTTGCGGCGACGGCCGCCATTATCAGCTGCGGTGCAACACCTGTCTTTGTGGACGTTGATCCAGTTACCTGGACGATGAACCCTGCTCTGATCGAGGCTGCGATTACGAACAAGACGAGGGCGATCCTGCCGGCCCATCTGCATGGGCTCATGGCGGACATGGATCCAATCATGTCGATTGCCCGCCGCCATGGTCTCTTTGTAATCGAGGACGCTGCGCAGGCGCATGGTGCTGTGTACAAGAGCAGGCGCGCCGGCTCGATCGGAGATTTTGGCTGCTTCAGCTTCTATCCCGACAAGAATCTCGGGGCCCATGGCGAGGCTGGAGCAGTTGTTACCGATCAGCCGGAACTTGCGCGACGCGTGTCCTTGCTCCTCGATCGAACGCGGGAGGACCGCAGTCATGTTTTCGCAAGATGCGAAGATCGAATAGACGAAGTTCAGGCAGCAGTACTAAACGTAAAGATCGAGCACATCGAAGCCTGGACCGAGGCACGTCGATCGATCGCAGCACAGTACGATCGGGAATTGTCCAGTTTGGCACTTACCCGTCCGCGGCCACCCAGCCACAGCCGGCATGTCTATCATATCTACGCCCTTAGGCTTCTGCATCGCGATCAGGCTCTTGCCATGCTGGGCCGCGCGGGGATCGGCGTTGGCATTCATTACCCCGTTCCGGTCCATTTACAACCGAGCTACCTAGAACTTGGATATCGCGTCGGCGATCTGCCTGTAAGTGAGAGGCTTGCGCGTGAGTTTCTATCGCTTCCCATTTATCCCGAGCTGCTGCCGGAGCAACCGGGCATTGTTGCCGCCGAAGTGAGAAAGGTCGCGACACGAGAGACGCGAATATTCCAAAGCAACTGGGCATTTCAGGACAAAATGCCTCGATATGGCCGATTAGCCTAAAACCAGGAGAGCGGTCAGGATGGATCTCAAGGGCAAACGCGTTCTCGTTACCGGAGGCGCCGGATTCATCGGTTCGCATATCGTAGATTTGTTGTGCGACGAAGGTTGCGTCGAGATCGTCGCGCTCGACAATATGACGACCGGCCGACCGGAGAATCTTAGGAAGTCGCTTAATCGAGGACCCGTGCGATTGGTCCGCGGCGATTTGCGCGACACCAAGTTGGTGGAAGCGCTTGTAAAAGGAGCCAACATCATCTTTCACCACGCTGCACCATGCAGCGCCCATTGCATGGCCGAACCGCGTCTTGCCATGGAGGTCATGGTGAACGGTACCTTCGAGCTGCTTGAACTTTGCGTCAGGTATGACGTCGAGAAGTTCATCGCCGCGTCTTCCGCTTCGGTGTACGGCGCGGCGGAGGAATTTCCGACGACGGAGCATCAGAACCCGTATGGAAACCGTACCGTCGGTGGAACAGCGAAGGTCTGCAATGAAGGCCTGCTCCGCGCTTATAACGATATGCATGGTCTCGACTATATCGCTTTGAGATATTTTGACGTGTATGGCAGCCGAATGGACGTGAACAGTCGATACGCCGAGATGTTGATCCGCTGGATGGAGGAGGTGGAGGCTGGAACGCCGCCGGTGATAGTTGGGCACGACCAGCAGACCTTGGACTTAGTGCATGTCCGTGACGCAGCACGCGCAACCATCCTTGCGGCGAGGGCAAAGGTCAGCGACGAGGTGTTCAACGTGGGGAGCGGCATCGAAACAAGCCTGGTGCAGCTCGCTTCGGCCTTGGCTTCCGTTATGGGCCATGACGGTGTGCTCCCGCAAATCGCGCCCGAGCACTCGATCAATCCTGTACCGCGCCGCGTGGCGTCGACAGGAAAAATGGAACGTCTGCTAGGCTTCCAAGCCACGGTGCCGCTCGAACTCGGACTGACCGAGTTTGTGAAGTGGTGGCGCTCCGAACGTGGACTTGCGACCGCGCGGCAACGGCAGGCTCTGGTTTCATGAGTCCCCTTGCTGTGCCACAACATCCCGCGAAGAAGCCGTGCGCGCAGCCATCCTGGCACTGCACTTTGCGTGCTCGAGGCGGTCTTCCCGATAGGAGGGCCGGCGCTTGACCGGGCGCAAGCCGAAACACCGAAGCCGGGCAGGATTTCATTCATAAAATTGAGTGCGATGGAGAATGGCAATGCGAGTTCTTGTAACAGGTCATCTTGGCTACATCGGCACGGTCTTGACGCCAATGCTGGTCGGCGCCGGCCACGAGGTGGCTGGAATGGACAGCGACATCTACTCCCGGTGTACATACGCTGCCGGCGGTAGCATTCTCGAGGTCCCGACGATTTGGAAGGACGTCAGAGACGCGGAGGTTGCAGATCTCGTTGGCTTCGACGCCGTGCTGCATCTAGCCGCGCTCTCCAACGATCCGCTCGGTAATCTGAGGCCTGAACTGACTGACCAGATCAATCATCGCGCAAGCGTTCGCATGGCCGAGATTGCGAAATATGCCGGCGTACGTCGTTTCGTGTTCGCCTCATCCTGCAGCAACTATGGAAAAGCCGGCGAGGAAATGATCGATGAGACCGCCGCGCTCAATCCGGTAACGGCCTACGGAGAATCCAAGGTAGCCTCCGAACGTGATATTTCGGCGTTGGCCGGCGACGGGTTTTGCCCGGTGTATCTGAGGCCAGCGACAGCGTACGGAGTCTCACCGCGACTGCGCTTCGATATTGTCCTGAATAATCTTGTTGCATGGGCGTTTACGACAGGAAGAATTCACCTGAAATCGGATGGCTCGCCCTGGCGGCCGATCGTCCACATCGAGGATATTTCTCGAGCCTTCATAGCCGCATTGGAGGCGCCTGCCGAATCCGTTTTCAATGAGGCATTCAATGTCGGTCAGACTGCTCACAATTATCGAATTCGGGATCTAGCCGAGATCGTCGCGAGTGTGGTGCCGAATTCGACGGTGGAGTTTGCGGAGGATGCGAGTCCAGATGAGCGGTCCTACCGAGTGAGCTTCGAAAAGATCCGCCGCAAGTTGCCAGGGTTCCAACCGCGCTGGGATGCTCGGATGGGCGCCGAACAGCTCTACAGGGTCTATCGTTCGTCAAAGTTGACTTTGGAGGAGTTCGAGGGGCCGCAATATCAACGCATCGGCCATATTCGGAAGCTGCTGGCGGAGAGAATTCTTAGTAGCGACTTGCGCCGCACGAGACTGCAGCTCGCAGCGGTGTCTTGAATGCTCAGCTCACCGTAGACGAAAGCTGGGTGAGCAGGAAGCTAGCGCGCGGGTATACTGCTGTCGCGCCCCGTGGTTGGCGCAGGCCCGCGCTGACCGGCTAGATTCGGGGCGTTGCTTCGGCTCTGCACGACGCTTTGGCGATCGTCGTGCAGAGGGCGTCATCGCCCAATTTGCCGACAATGTCGCGGGTAAGGCATTGCTAAGTCGCATTCGCTTGAAAATCACCAAATAGCGGAAGCTCTCGCGTAGCGGCCAGCCAAGCTTCACTAGGACTATAAGCCGAGCAGCGCTCTGGCGTTGGGAGGTGCCGCGATAATCGTCACCTTATTTTGAGCCAAAGCCGAGAAATTTAGATTTGTTAATGACCCTGCGTCAAAATATCGACAAATGAAAATAACATTCTCCAAACCGCTGTTAGCGACAAGTGCCATCCTTTTCGATTCCACCGAAATAGGGAAAGGGCGCCGCGCTGAAAAAAATTCGAGCGATCGAGGGACTGCGAGGCTGGCTGGCGTGGACCGTGGTCTTGGCGCACCTCGCATATTGTTCGGGCTTCAATATGGGAGCACTGGGATCGCATGTCAGATCGCTGGGCTTATCTGCCGTTCTGATCTTCCTTGTCGTCAGCGGCTTCGTGATCACGCACATTGTTGTCGAAAAGGCGGAGCCATATCCAGTCTATCTCATCCAGCGTTTTGCCCGACTGTTTCCGTTGTTTGCGGCCACCTGCTTTTTTGGTTTCTTCACCAACGATCTGCTTGCCATTTCACTAGCCGCTCCTGGTTTTAACGATTCCGAGTTCGCAAAAGTTGTGAATGGTGTCGCCGCAAGCAATCATAAGCACTTCTGGTCACATCTCTTCGCGCATCTCACGATGCTACACGGTGCCATTCCCAATGCAGCGTTGCCGTATTCGGAGTACGCATTCAACATGCCGGCCTGGAGCATTTCGCTGGAATGGCAGTTCTATCTTGTTGCGCCGCTGATAATCTGCATCATCCGAAATGAACTGTTCATCCTGTTGTTCGCCATTGCAGTTGCGATTTGTGAATTGTGGTTCAAGAGTCTCGTCGGCACTGTTCAGCCCGGAGCGCTGCCGCTCGCAACTAGCTACTTCGTGGTGGGAATTGTGAGCCGATTGACTTACCCGTATGTGCAAGGTCATAATTGGCTCGTTCCTGCCGCGGCTCTGGCGGTCATCCTTTTTCCGTTGGGCGGTGAACTGCGACCGTTCCTGATCTGGTTTATTGTATTTTTTGGTCTTCCACAGAAGTGCCAAGAACGGCCGGGGCTTGCTGGCAACATATACTCCTGCGCATTGACAAATCCCGTGGCGCAATATTTTGGTTCGCGCTCTTACTCGATCTTTCTCTGTCACTACCCCGTCATCTCAGCAATCGTTTGGCTCGTCTTCAGCTACTCCGGGGCTCCTCCTGAGATGTTGCTGCTTTCATGCCTGAGCATACCCGCCACGATAATCGTTTCAGAACTCACGTATCGATACATTGAACTGTCGGGGATCAAGATGGGACGACGCGCCGCGGCTTGGATGCAGCCGCCGATTGCGTCGGGTTTGGCTTCTCGATGAACATTCATGCGAAGATCCTGTCGCTCAGGATCAACGAGTAGGGCGGGCGAGCGGCCTCCTCGCGATGCGGACGCAAGCCTGCGCCATGGCGCGGCAAACGCGGTCGTCATCCAGCCCTTCACGCCGTGAGAGCGAACGAGGCATGCCGGGCGATCCGTTGCTCAAGCCAAGTGTGTCCATTGAAGTGCTTGTATTGTTCTGCCCGCAGCTTGTCGGCCAGGCGACCCGGCGGTAGATCGACATCCGCATAGGTCAGGACTGCATCCTTTTTGACTGCGTGCCGCAACTTGCAACCCTCGACGAGACCTTCGGGAAGGTACTGCATTTGGCTCATTTCCTCGGAGTTCACGGCTTCGCCATAGGTCATGTACATTCCATAGTCATCGAGGACCTCGCCCGCCTTCAAATCGCGCTTGGCGACAGCACAGACCTCGACAACCGGACCGGCGATCGGAGGGGCGACCAAATCTTTGAGGAGGAACGCACGGGCTATCGAGTTCGGCACTTCGAAATGGACGAGATGATATGGGGTGAAGAACGAATACAGGGGGCCTTCGCCCATTTTGTACAAGCTCAAATACTTCTGCTGCTTTGGATCGGTGTGCTCGGCGAGCACGTAGACCTTGGTCAGCGGTGTGCCGACGAGATAGTCGATGATTCCGCCGAGGGCGCGGACCTCGTCGATGTCGTAGAGCGAGCCGATCTTCATGACGTCGCCGCGATACTCCAGCCCGCGCGACATGCCGCGTGATCTTACCTTGAAGCCGGTAGCATTGGCCACGATCGTTTGCTCGAAGCTGATCTTGGATCCGTCGGCGAAGCTGGTGACCATCGCTGGATTCTGTCCCCATTGCTCGGCAAATCCCTTCTGCGTGGTGGGGTTGCGATACGGGTCCTGAAGTCCCTTGATGTTACCGACAACGCGCGGGATCAAGCCAAGCCCCTTTACCCATCGAACCAGGTTCATTTGCACGCCCGGTTCGTCGCCATCGCATGCGGACAGGGCGCCGCCGTACTTCTTTGCATAGACCTGCAAGATCGGCCCGATAGTTGCATCAATCTCCGCGTTCATGAGGACGACGGTTTTCTGGTGCTTGAAGGCTTCCAGCGCGACTTGGGCGCCGAGCTCAACCGATCCGGTCACGTCGACGATCACGTCAACCAGATCCGATTTGGCGAGCAGGAATGCGTCCTCGGTAACCGCCGGAACGCCGGCGGCAATGGCTTTGTCGAGCCGCCCTTGGCTGTCCACGACAACGACGTCGGTCTGGCCGGAATAGCCGAACACGTCACGCCCGCGCTGGGGCTTTCGGCTGTATATGGCAACGACCCGCATTCCGGGAACACTGTTATCTATTTGATTCGTAAGTCCCTGAGCCATGAAGCCCGCGCCGAGAAGGCCGACACGGATTGGCTTTCCTGCTGCGTGACGAGCTTGCAGTGCGTGGTCGACGAGTATCATCTTGGATTCTTTCAGTTGGGAGGGGGCAGTCAGGGGCTGCGAGCAGCGCGCCGTCGGCATCAACCTTCGACGCCGGCGAGTTCCATCCGCCCTTTCAGTTCGGATTCGACCTCGCTGAGTAAGCGAAATTTCTGATCCTTCTCCGAGATCGCGGAAACGGGAAGCGGCCACGTCAGTCCAAGCCGGGGATCGTTATACATCAGCCCGCTCTCCGCCTCGGGGGTATAGAACTCGCCCACCTGGTAACTGGTATCGGTGTTGTCGACGAGAGTCTGATAACCGTGAGCAAAACGTTCCGGCACGTAGAGCGCCCGCTGGTTGCTCTCGTTCAGTTCGACAGCGACATGTTGCAGATAAGTCGGGCTTTCGGGACGCAGGTCGACGATGATGTCGAGGATGGCGCCACGCGTGCAACGAACGAGTTTCGTCTCCGACGCCGGCGGAAACTGAAAGTGCATGCCGCGCAGGGTTCCCCGCCGGATATTTGACGCGATATTCGCCTGCGCGATGACCGGATTGAGCCCGAGGGTCCTAAACTCGTTCTGGCAAAAGGCTCTCGCAAAAAAGCCGCGCGAATCCTCGCGACGTTCAATATCGATAATACAGGCTCCTTTAAGCTTGGTTTCGGTTATAACCACTCCACTTCCTCCATAATTACCCGATCGGTATTAAAATGTGCCTAAATTCCAATGATGATAATGCTTAAGAGCGAAATTTCAAAATAGTTTTCAAAAAATATTGATTAATTGGTGTCGCTATATAAAATGCGGCTATTCAATTATCGAGAGTTATGTATTTAAATTTGTAGGATCCGCTCTTGAGGATCTGTAGCGACCGAAACGGTCGGCAGAAACATGGGAAGCGCTGGCCATGAAAGTTGTGCTGTTCTGTGGGGGGCTCGGGACCCGCATCCGAGAATATTCTGAAAGCATTCCGAAGCCGATGGTACCCGTCGGCCAGCACCCGATGCTGTGGCATGTTATGCAATACTATAGTCAGTATGGGCATCGTGATTTCATACTGTGCCTGGGCTACAAGGCCAATGTGATCAAGGAGTATTTCCTCAACTCGGATCGCTGGGCTCACAGCGATTGCGTTGTTTCCAACTTCGGCAGGAAGGTTGAGGTCATCGGCGAGCAGCCGCCGGATTGGCAGGTTTCGCTGGTTGACACCGGCATTTGGCGAAACATCGGTCAGCGCTTGATGGCGGTGCGCTCCCTCGTTGAGAACGAGGAGGTCTTTCTCGCAAACTACAGCGATGGCCTGACCGACGCGCCGTTGCCCGAAATAGTAGAGCGGTTCAAGAAGAGTGGAATGGTCGGATGTTTCGTTGCCGTGCATCCTCCGTTCAATTTTCACCTCGCTGAATTCAACGGTGGAGACACCGTCAAGCGTTTCCGCTCCAGTCAGCAGTCCGAGATCTGGATCAACGGGGGCTACTTCATCTTCCGGAAGGAGATCTTCGACTACATCCGTGAGGGCGAGGAGCTTGTGCTCGAACCGTTCAATCGCCTGATCGAGGCCGGAAAGCTCATGGCCTACAAGTACGAGGGGTTCTGGCGCGCGATGGATACTCTGCGGGACCGGCAGGTTCTTGAGGAGATGATTGAGCGGGGCGAAATGCCCTGGAAGATTATCTCGGAAGTGCGGACGCAGGCGGCTTCATGAAGGCATTTCAACTTGCCGCGCCCGGAGAGCGTCTCTCGATTCTCTGTCTCGGTGCGCACTCGGATGACATCGAAATAGGTGCCGGTGCGACGATACTTGGCTTGTTGAGCCGCGGTGCGCATGTCGATGTGCACTGGTGCGTGCTGAGTGCGCCCGGTGAAAGGGAGCGGGAGGCGCGCGAATCTGCGAAGAACTTCCTGGTTCAAGCAGCCAGTGCGGTGATTGAAACGATGCCGTTTCGCGATGGATTTTTTCCGGAGCAGGGCGAGCGGATCAAGTCCTGGTTCGAGGAACTGAAGAGTCGGGTTAATCCCGATCTGATCCTGACGCATCGGAGGGACGACCTTCACCAAGATCATCGCGAAGTGTGTCGGCTGACATGGAATACGTTTCGCGATCACAGCATCCTCGAATACGAGATCCCGAAATGGGATGGAGATCTGGGCAATCCCAATGTCTATGTGCCGGTCTCGGCGAGGACCCTGCAGCGCAAGATCGATCTACTGAAGGCGCATTTCGGAAGCCAACGATCCAAGCAATGGTTCGACGAAGAGACGTTCCGCGGCTTGGCGCGTCTCCGGGGCATGGAGTGCCGTGCTCCGGAACGCTACGCGGAGGCATTTGTCGCCCGCAAGTTGGCTCTCGAGCTGTAACGCGCCTCTGAGCGGTTTGATCCTGGTGCAGCCTCGTATGTGTCTTGATGAGAGTGAAGGGTGGCACGTTGTGAAATTGGATAGAGACGCGAGAAGACAGCTCTATCGCTATATAGTTGGGTTGTTGCTGTGAACGACTTGAAAGCGCGAACGGTTCGCGGCGGCCTTGCGCGGCTCCTTGGTCAGGCCGCAAGTTTTCCTCTTCGCCTCGCCTCGATAGCGATTCTGGCCCGCCTGCTTAATCCAGATGACTTTGGTTTGCTGGCGATGGTTACGGCAGTCACGGGTGTGTATGGATTGTTTGCGTCTGCAGGCCTTTCGTCAGCCACCGTTCAGAAGGAAACCGTCACCGACGCACAGGTGTCGACCTTATTCTGGATCAACATAGGCATAGGCATATTGCTGGCGCTTTTATGCATGCTGTCCGCGCCAGTACTCGTTGCATTCTACCACGAGCCCCGGCTCTTCTGGGTGACCATCGCGCTAGCGTCAGTATTCCTCTTGAACGCAGCCGGCGTGCAGCACTACGCGCTCCTTCAGCGCGAGCTGCGATACGTGGCGTTGACGACCATTGAAACGTTGTCGCAAGCGGCAGGCATCGTGGTTGGGATCGCAATGGCCTTTGCGGGCTTTAGCTATTGGTCGCTGGTCGGCATGACACTTGTGTCTACGGCGATCGGCACCGTGTGCCTGTGGTTGACGGCTGCGTGGGTTCCCGGGCGGCCTCGCCAGGGCGTGGGCACAGGCACCATGCTGCGCTTTGGCGGGACCATGACCTTGAATGGTTTGGTTGTTTATGTCGGCTACAATTTCGAGAAGGTGCTTCTTGGTCGCTTTTGGGGTGCAGATGCTCTCGGCATATATGGGAGAGCGTACCAGCTGATTTCCATCCCAAATGAGAACTTTAACGCCGCGATCGGAGGATTGGCGTTCTCCGCATTGTCGCGTCTTCAGCAGGATCCTGTTCGTTGGAGAAGCTACTTTCTGAAAGGCTATTCTCTGATGGCCTCGTTTACTATTCCCATTACCATTTTCTGTGCTCTATTCAGCGATGACATTGTTCTTGTTGTCCTCGGAGCGAAGTGGGAAGAAGCTGCGATCGTTTTCCGACTGCTGAGCCCGACCCTTCTCGTATACGGGATGATCAATCCGCTTGGGTGGCTGCTTTTTTCCACTGGACGTCAGGGACGAAGTCTGGCGACTGCGCTGGTTCTGGCGCCGCTTGTCATTACCGGCTATCTCGTTGGATTGCCTTATGGTCCCAGCGGGGTTGCGTTCGCTTATTCCGCCGTCATGACTTTGTGGCTGATACCTCACATTGTGTGGTGCCTCCACGGCACGACGATATCGCCATGGGATCTGCTTTCAACGACAGGACGTCCGCTTGTCTCGGGCATTGTGGCAGGAGGCGCGGCGCTGCTTGCTCAGCTTTACTTTGCGAAGCAGGGATATCCGTTTTTTAGACTCCTATTCAGCGGTTGTATCATGGTCGGTGTATATTACTCGATGCTCTTGCTGGTTATGGGACAGAGAGCGTTTTACGTTGAGCTACTTGCGGCGATGAGAAGGCCCACCTCGCTTGAAGGAAGCCCTTAGGGTCTATCGTGATGTTGCGGAAGTGATACTTCAAAGATTGGAACGTCGACGTCGAGGGATCAGCCATATGACCACATTGCGGGCAGGTGATTGGGTAGAGGTTCGCAGCAGGGAAGAAATATTGCGAACTCTGGACAAGAATGGACGGCTAGATGAAATGCCGTTCATGCCGCAGATGTTCGAATATTGTGGCCAGCGTCTCAGAGTCTATAAGCGCGCGCACAAAGCCTGCGACACAGTGAACCCGGTCGCAGGCCGGCGCATTTCCAGCTCAGTTCATCTCGACACGCGTTGTGATGGCATGGCGTATGGAGGCTGCCAGGCAGCCTGCCTTTTGTTCTGGAAGGAGGCGTGGCTGAAGCCCGTCGGCGAATCGGCCGGCATACCGAGCACCTCGGAGCATGTCGAAGCGCGCCCATTGCCGGAACGCGCCGCGGAAGCGGCTTGCTCTGAACAGGAAGTTTGGAAGGGAACGCGCGGCGCAGATGTAGAAGGGCAGCCAAGATATACTTGTCAGGCGACCCAATTGCCCCGTTTTACGCAGCCGCTCGCGTGGTGGGACGTCCGCCAGTATGTCGAGGATTACACGTCGGGCAACACGTCATTGGGGCGCATGACGCGCGGCGTCATCTATCTCTTTTTCTGGCACATCCTGTTGGCTAAAAAGCGGAAGCTGGGTCGGCCAGCACGCGTATTTTATGATTGGTTCCAGGGGCTCTGGGGCGGTATCCCCTTCCCAAAACGAGTTGGAACTCTCCCGGTTGGCCAAATGGCTCCATGCAGCGACCTCAATCTGCAGCCCGGCGACCTCGTCAGAATGAAGTCGTATGAAGAGATACGCGCGACCTTGGTGAGCTCCTCAAACACCAATCGCGGGCTATCCTTCGACGCCGAGCTTGTGCCCTTCTGCGGAGGAGAATATCGCGTAAAGACCAGGGTGATCCGGTTTATCGACGAAAAGACTGGGGCCATGAAATCGCTAAAGACACCTGCGGTGATTCTCGAGAACGTCTGGTGTCAATCGCGCTATAGCGACTGTCGAATGTTTTGTCCGAGAAGCATCTATGCTTGGTGCCGCGAGGCTTGGCTTGAGCGTATTCCCGAAATAGCGAGCCATCACCCCGTGCTAAGTAGCAGCCGAGCAATTGGCAATTCTTCTGAACGCGATGGGACAGAGAGGATCGTTGCGAATGAAGCCGCTGGTCACGCTCGCCGTCACAACGCTTAATCGGCCAAAGTACCTTCCAGAGATTCTGGCGAGTGTGCTGGCGCAAGACTACGCCAATATCGATATACTGGTGTCCGACAACGGCTCGAACGACGAAACTCCCGTGGTGACACAGGAGCTTGTTGATGCGGACCCCCGGGTCCGCCTCCGGCGCAACGAGACCACGGTGCCCGCCCACGAACACTTTACGCAGTGTGTCCGCGCAGCACGCGGCGAGTATTTTGTTCTTCTGAATGACGATGACCGCATTAACACCGGCTTCGTTTCGGATCTCGTCAGAGTTGCAACGCGTCATCCCGACTTGAACACGGTAGTGCCGTCGAACATCTTGATCAACGAAGTCGGGGCGACGCTTAGGGAGTTTGCGAAGCCCGATTGGGAAATCTACGACGGTCCGACTTTCGTCTGCGATTGGCTGGAGTCTAGAGATCCTCAAATGCTCTGCAATCCCACAACAGTCTTGATGCGAACAGACGTCATTCGGCGCTTTGGCGGCTATCAACGGCTCCGCGGCAATGGCCGCAACATTGATAATCTTCTGTTTCTCCAGTGCGCTATCACGGGCCGCGTGGGGTTTGCTCGCGAGGCCACGTTTTATTGCCGGAAGCACCCAGAGAGTTGTGGCAGTCGCTCGACGTCTCGGGAGATTATACAGTCAGGACGAGCGTACATGAGACATCTCCGCCAGGATCACGAGACGGTGCGGGCGCTTGCGGCCGTCTCGCCCTCATGCCGGAAACGAATTCTTCGAGGCGTGAGAGAAATGACGACCTTTGAGCTCCTTAATCAGCTGAACCTGGACCAGGATGCGTTTCGCTGGCGAACTGTGCGGACGTTCTTGATGAGCGGTCGCAGAGACCTGATATTCTTCTACATCGTCCTCCGCGAGTACCTTCGTCGCGCTTCGCCAACGCTGTACTACGGGCTTCGTGGGATTATTCGACCCAGATCAGGCGCGCGAAGCGTGTCATCATAACGTGTCGTTGAGATATCGGACTGCAATGCCCATTCGTCACCAAGCCTCACTTCGACAAGCCGCACGCGAGCAGCATCTAAAGGATATCGACATCGGGCAGCGGCGCTGGAAAATTCGGGGCAGAGCGAAGGAGGCGTGTCCAGGATGAGAGTACTGTCGGAGCGAATCCGGGAGCTCGCGCTCAATACCTACCTCTGGGGCCAGCGTTCAAGATGGCTTTTCCCGAAGCCTGTTCGTCGACTCCTGCGCGACAAGCTCGCGGGGACGATCGCGCCAAGGGTGTCCGGTAGAACGGACGAGTGGCCGCACGCGCCGCCACCATGCAAGCGCGAGGAGGGCGATCGAGTACCCTGTGAGGCTCCCATATCGCTGTCTGAGAATTTTCGTGCGACGTGCGATCATCCGCTTCCCGGCCGTCCTCGGCCACGGTGTGTGGTTGTAGTGGGGACACTCGAACTCGGAGGATCGGAAATTGTCGCGTTGTTCCTGGCGAGAGGACTACCGGCACACGGTCTTGATACAATGGTCGTGCACACCGGTGTGGCCCGCTCGGAGAAACGACCGGCAGCTTCGCTTCGCGTGGACGGCCTCGAAATTGTCGACCTTTCCCAGCGTGACGTTTCGCAATGGCTCGAGATTAACTGTCCAGACGTCATCAGCATGCACTCCCCGCCTGGCTGGTTCGTGTCCGCTGCAGCCCATGCCGGAATCCCGACCATCGAGACCCTGCACGGTGCGCACAGTTTCTTTGACGAAGACAGCTGGCCGAAGGAGCGGCTACGGGGCCAGCAAATCAGTGGATTTGTCGCCGTCAGTGAGCAGCTCCGGCGGCAGTATCTGAGGGCTAACCCTCAATACCCGCCAGATCGCGTCGTCACGATCCCCAATGGCGTTGACGATCGCCACATTGGTCACCGGCATAGAGCCATATCTCGGGAATGGCTCGGCTTGCGCGACGAATTCCTCTTTGTCTCGACGGCGAGATACGCCCTTCAGAAGAACACTTTCGGCCTTGTCACTGCATTCGTCGACGTGGCACGCGCGTTCCCCAACGTGCATCTCCTCCTCGCGGGAGATGTAGCCGACCGAATGTATTTTGAACAGATCAGGAGGCTGCGCGATGGATTGCCTTGCGCGGGTCAGATCCATTTGCACGGACCGTGCCCTGACGTGTCTACACTGCTGGCGGCGGCGGACGCCTTCGTGCTCGATGCCTACTTCGAGGCCGGATTTCCACTAGCAGCGATGGAGGCGCTTTGCGCGGGATTGCCGGTGGTTATCAGCGAGGTGGCCGGAGCTCGCGAACAGATGGGAGAAGATGGCCGTTACGGGTTCGTCGTCGGCAATCCCCTGGGTGACCCAGAGACCATGGATTGGCACAGCATGGGGCACGAGCGGTTTCGTCCACAGGTCAACCGCACGGCGCTGGTCGAAGCGATGCGCAAGATTGTGGCGGGTCGCGACCACTGGAAGAGCAGGCGTGAGGAGTTGCAAATCGAAGCCTGGCAGCAGTTCTCTCCCCAGCGCTGGCTCGAGCGCTATGCCGAAGTGCTGACGCGCGCGGCTGCACAACAGCACCGCGCTGTTATGTCGCCTTGATCTGAGAAGACGTTGTATCTCTGCCGGAGCTCCCAGATGGACCTTAGTATCATTGTTGTAACGCACAATACACGTGAGATGACCATTGAATGTATCAAATCCATATTGGAACAGACGACTCGTGTGCAATATGAGTTGATCGTGTTGGACAGCGCGTCCACAGACGGCTCCTCTGAAGCGATCCGAGCGCAATTTCCGACGGTCAAAGTCATCACTTCCATACAGAATGTCGGTTTTGGGAAAGCCAACAATATCGCAGCGAAGAGCGCAACGGGGCGCCGGCTATTGCTCATCAATCCCGATACAGTGGTGCTGGACCACGCCATCGATCGTCTGAACGAATTTGCCGTCAACGCTCCGGAAGCTCGCATTTGGGGAGGGCGCACCGTCTTTGCCGACGGATCCCTAAATCCGGCATCATGCTGGAAGGATGCGTCTGTATGGAGCGTCTTCTGCTGGGCTGTGGGATTGAACACAATTAAGAGTAGCATGTTCTTCAATCCGGAATCCTATCCGCGTTGGAAACGGGATTCTGTGCGGCCGGTCGACATTGTCTCAGGCTGCTTCTTCCTGATTGATCGAGCTCTTTGGCAAACGCTTGACGGATTCGATCCGGTATTCTTCATGTATGCGGAGGAGGCGGATTTGTGCCTGAGAGCCCGGAAACTTGGGGCGCGCCCAAGGATAACACCGACAGCGACAATCGTGCATTACGGGGGCGCTTCATACCCTCAGAAGAGTGAGTTTCGAATTCAAATGCTGGCCGGTCGCGTGACGCTGATGGACCGACATTGGTCCTTCCTTTCCCGAATGATCGGGAGAAAGTTGTATCTGCTGATGCCCTTAACACGATGGCTGGCATATGCTGGGGCGGCTGCCATCTTCCAGAAGGCGAACTATCGTCAGAATGCGAGTGAGTGGTACAGGGTGTGGGGAAACCGCTGGCGCTGGGCGAGTGGCTGGACAGAGGGAGCGGTAACCGCTGCTTGCGCGGCAAATTCCGAGACCGCAAGGCACGGGGGCTGAACGGCTTCGTGGCAAATCCTGGATGTTCGCAATGGGCTCGCTGACCAGAGGCGCGATCAAGCGGCCTTGGTCCGAATATCTCTAATGCCCGTTGGCTTGAAGGTTCGCAGGAACAGCTCCAGGTTTACCAAAGACCAAAGTACTTTCTCGTTGTTTGCGCGCCCCTCAAGGTGAGTATTCATGAGCTCACTTATGACCGCGCTGTTACAGATGCGACTGATTTGCGAGGCATTGCTTGTCAGCATGTCGCGGAGGAAGTCCCGATAGGAGCCGCGGAACCACTCGTCGACCGGTATGCGGAAACCAACCTTCTTACGAAGAAGGATGTCTTTGGGTATCGTCTTATCCATGGCGGCTCGCAAGATGAGCTTGCCCTTGATGTTGCCAACCAGGAAGCTGTCGGGAAAGCGTGAGACCAGCGCCGCCAGCTTGGTGTCCATATACGGCATTCGGCCTTCGATGGATCCCGCCATCATCATCCGATCTCCGCGCTCAAGCAGATTGTCCGGTAGCCAGGACGTCTGATCAAAAAAGAGCGTACGGCGGACAGGGGACCCGGTTCTTATGGAGAATGGATACGGCTCGCGCGGCTCCGGCGATATCAGCTGGCCAAGCAGGGCATTTCGATCTTCGGCGGTGACGCCGCCAAACCACACTCTCATTCGGTTGGCCAGATCTCGCTCGCCGGCAGCCATCCCAACGATCTTCGCTCTTCGCATCGTGTATGGCAGGGCTCGCACCGCGGGTCCTATCACACTATCATGCAGGGTTGACGGCATGATGCGGTGATACAATTCGATCCAACGCTCAGCGCGATGTTTTGGGTAGCCGCCCATGAGCTCGTCGGAGCCCTCACCTGTCAGCACCATCTTCACCGTACGAGAGGCCAGCTTCGACAAGATAAGGATGGGGATGTCTGCAGGTTCAGAGACAGGTGCGCCTCTCCGCACCACGGCCGTAGGCCATTGCTCCATGAACATGTCTGGTTCAACCACGACTTCATGATGATCAGTATCGAAGCGCTGAGCGATCATCCGTGCGAAGCCGAGCTCGGAGTATTGTGACTCACGGAAGCCAACGGAAAAAGTGCGCACCTTGTCGGAGGTCTGGCGAGCCATGATGCTGACGATGGCCGATGAGTCCAAGCCGCCTGACAGGAACGCGCCAAAGGGTGCATCGCTGCGCATTCGAATTCGCACGGATTCATCGAGCGTCTCTCTGAACATTTCGATCGCGTCGTCGAAATCCGTGACGTCGGGAGTCGTCGTTGCAAATGGCGGGACGTAATAGCGGGTTATCGAGAATCGTCCATCTTGCCAGAGCGCGTAACAACCAGCCGACAGCTTCGTCACGGCTTGAAATAAAGTGGATGGGCCGGGAACATAGCGATTCAGGAGGTAGTCCTGGAAGGCATCGTGATCCAAAGTTCGATCGATTCCGGGAAATTGCATAATCGGCTCGATCTCGGAGCTGAAGATCCAAGCGCCAGGCATCTCAGAAATGAAGAGGGGCTTTTTTCCGAACTGGTCCCGGCCGACAAGCAAGCGTTGCTCATTCATGTCCCAAAGCAAGAACGCGAACATACCGCGGAAACGAGCAACCGCCCGCGGACCCCACGCCCGATACGCCTCAATGATCACTTCTGTATCAGAGGACGTCCGAAATTGATGGCCAAGTTCAGCAAGCTCCTTGCGGAGCTCGATGAAATTGTAGATCTCGCCATTGAAGACGATGACGATCTTCTGATCGGCGCTCCACATCGGCTGAGTGCCGCCCTGTATGTCAATGATCGAGAGGCGCCGATGGCCAAGTCCTACCTGATGCCGCATGTTGGCGCTGTCGCCAAGCCAATATCCGGAGCCATCAGGGCCACGATGTGCCATCAAATCCGTTATCGATACGAGCGTGTTGTAATCCTGTCGTCGAGATCCGGCCAACACCCATCCGAAAATTCCACACATCAGTGTACCCTATTCTGCGAGTCTAGGCACGAAGTTAAGATTGTCCGATCCGCCGCTACTCGTTCATCGTCGTCGCAACACATTCTGTACCGCCAATCGCGCCTGCAATGGCGGGCACCAAAATGCGACAAGCCGATTCTGGTATCGGATGCAAACCGTCTGGAATGCGCTCTCTGAGCTCTTGCTTCGTGAGAGTGTTCCATGCACTAAAATTGTCTATGTATCCTGTGCCCAATTCATCGGCGAGGAGCTTGTAGTCATCGTAGTAGGCGTTTAGCCGGGGTCGAATGCTGCCGCGCAGGCCAGAAGAGGGGTTCATTGTCATGAGAAAAATCTTCACGTGAGGCTGGGCGGCTCTGATGGTCCGCACAATGTTTCTGACGTTTTCTCGACTTTGTTTGAGTGACATCCCTTTGAACAGCGCTGCATCGTTTACAGCAAACTCGATTAAGACGATGTCCGGCTGCGCAAGAATGACTTCATCCAGAATCGCAACTCCCCATTCAGACGTTGCGCCGTCGCGACCAAAATCAAGAAGGTTGATCGACCGCTGGAGACATCTGGCCAAATGCCTTTCAAGCGGGATGAGCCAGCCGCCACTGTGAGTGAGACTGGTTCCGAGTGCCGCCACCCTCATGGGCTTCTGTTCGGCGCTAGCCGCAGCCAAGCCGCCGCAATCGGTAGCGAGGCAGCATGCAAGAAATGTCATAACGAGCTGCGAGAACCTCATTGGCTAGCGGACCGGCGCCAGTTCAGTCTGAGCCGCTGTCTCCGCAGCCTTGGCCCTTGTGTAAATGTCTTCGCGAATGCCCCATTTGCCCGTCCGAATTCCAGAATGAATTATTCTTGCTGGATTTCCTGCGACAACGGAGTGCGAAGGGACATCGGTGGTTACCACCGAGCCGCTACCGACGACACACTCGTCTCCGATTCGAACGCCCGGCAGAACGATCGAATAAGCGCCAATAAAGCAGTTCTTGCCGATATAGGTGTCAGTCATGACCAAGCGGGACATGTCGTGTGTGAGGACAACGGCATGGAAAGCGACATAGGTCCCAGCATCGATGTGTACGCCACTCGGATTCGTCAGGTCCAAGTTGGCCCGCAGGGATATCTTGACGGTCGGGTGGATATCCATCTTGACGATCTTGCGCAGGAACCATAGGCGCAAGCCAACCAGTCTTTCCCGCATGCCCAATGCGCCAGCGAGCACCAAGGCGCGCTTCTTTCTAGGGGCTTGAATTGCCAGATGCATAGTTCCTCCTAAGCGGACAAACGGGCTGCTCAGCTGGGACGCGAAGCATCGCGGGTCACGTCGCAAAGAGCAGCCTTCAACCGATCCGTCGCGTCGTCCCAATTGGAACGGCTCCCTGTCTGAAGTGCAGCTCGGGCTGGCAAGAGCCCAAGCAAATTCACCGATGACACTATCTCTGCCTTTCTAGCATTCGGCCACAGTTAAATAATTAAATATTTAATTTGACCCGACGCAGCGATTTAATATACATTATTTGAATTAAGGCCGCAGTAGATTTTTAGGTGCGCCCAGAAATTCCGAATTCGCGGATCGAGGGAGCCTGTTCATGCTTCAGAGCTTGATATTGCAACATCGCCGAATGCACGCCCCGGGGCGCGGCTGTCGACCGAAGCTGTTGGCGGTCGCCTCGGGCGGAGGACACTGGGTGCAGCTGTTGCGCATCAGAGATGCCTTCGAAGGTTGCGAGGTTATTTTCGTCACCGTCCACGAGTCCTATCGTGCGCAAGTGCCCGGTCACAAATTCTACGTGGTCAACGATGCGAACCGCTGGACCAAGTTCAAACTTCTAAAGACTGCGAAAAGCCTCACCAGCATCATTTGGCATGAGAGGCCCGATATCGTTGTGTCTACGGGGGCTGCGCCAGGATACTTGGCGCTTCGGCTCGGACGAATGATGGGCGCGCGAACCATCTGGCTCGATAGCATCGCCAATGTCGAGCATCTTTCAATGTCCGGATTTAGAATCGGCCATTCGGCCGACCTCTGGCTGACTCAGTGGCCCCATTTGGCGCGACCGGAAGGCCCACATTACGAAGGCTCGGTGCTATGATCTTTGTGACGGTAGGGACCCAGGGACAATTTGACCGTTTGGTCCGGACGGTCGACCAATGGGCTGGTTTGCGTGGAAGGGCGGATGTCTTCGCCCAGACTGGTCCATCAAGCTATCACGCCGAACATATTCATGCCGAACCGTTTATTGATCCTACTGAGTTCAGGAGACGCGTAGAAGCGGCAAGCCTTGTGGTGGGACATGCCGGGATGGGCTCGATCATCACGGCTCTCGAATTGGGAAAGAAAATCTTGGTCATGCCTCGCCGCGCAGATTTAGGTGAGCACCGGAATGACCATCAGGTCGCAACCGCAAAGCGCTTCGCTGAGCAAGGTCGGATCATGGTCGCTCTCAACGAGAGAGAGTTGGTTGATAGTTTGGATCGTCTCGGAATCGTTGGCGCGGCTGAGCGGCTTGGCGCACAGGCATCACCGCACCTCATCGACACGATCCGGACATTTATCGGAACGGAACAGCCTCACCCGTGAGGACGAGGTGGGCCGAGATCCGTGAAGTGCAACTACGAAATCGTTGATGGTTCATCTTTGCGCCAGGGGGCATAGTTCATGGCAATAGGCGTGGCCGCCCGCCCGGCTAACCTCAGTCGCATCTACGGTCGGAGTATATCGAGGGGGACTCTCGATGACGCTGAGCGACAGCATGCTTTCATTATATGGTTCGCGTTGATTGGAGTTCTTTTTCCGCCAATCCTGATTTCGCTTGGAGACATCAATGTTACGCCGGGCCGTGTCGCCGTAATCCTGCTCTTGATTCCTGCGCTTGTAATGTTGTTCTCGCGTGGCCGAAACAGAATTGCATCAGATTATTTTGCAATTGCTGCCGCGATCTGGATGGTTGCATCGACAGCCTTTAACAACGGATTCAGGCCCTATGTCGGCGCGGAAGCGCTCGAATTCATCGGTGCCTACATGGTCGGTCGCGCCTTCGTTTTCGGCCCGTCGAATTTTGAAACGTTCGTCCGGGCGCTCAGACCGATCACGGTCACGATCATTGTGCTTGCGGTATTTGACGTCCTGCTCGGTCGCTACGTGACACTGGATAGCTTCGGCGTACCAAACTTCGTGGCCGGGCGTTTCGGATGGGTGCGCGCATCCTCGGTATTTGAGGGAGCAGAACACTATGGAACATTCTGTGTCGCTGCCGCCGCGATTTTTCTCTATGCGGAGCGGGGCATCAGTCGCTTCGTGTATGTCAGCCTCTGCTATTTCGGATGTGCCTTGTCGCTGTCATCAGGACCTATGTTTGGCTTGGCGATAGTCACGGCCGTATCTTGTTACGACCGCATCATGAAGGGGTACGTTTGGAGATGGAAGGTTCTGATCACCGTGATTGCCCTCTTCTTGGGAGGCATATTCCTGATTTCCAATCATCCCATCGCATGGATCTTGACGCACTTTACGCTGGATTCCCAAACAGGATTTTTTCGGCTGGGGACCTGGAACTTTGCGCTGCCCTTGATTGATCAATCTCCCTTTGTCGGGCACGGTGTCGTGTCTCTCGGCGAGCCAGGAGATGCGCTGATCTACCTCAAGAGCGTGGATTCTCTTTGGCTGCTTGAGGCACTCCGGTACGGTCTGCCGGCAGTGATCCTGTTGCTGATGACGATGTTCTCGCCACTGCTGAAAGGCGCACCCGCCATCGGCATGGGCCATCCGCAAACGGGGCTCACCTTGGCTATCGTAGCAACCGCCCTAATTGGGCTGACGGTCCATTTTTGGGATGCAACATGGCTATTCTTGAATCTGTGCGTCGGAATCAGGGCCTCCTTGGCCGAGTACCAGTCGAGAGAAATATGGCGAGCAGGACTCGCAGATCGCGCCCGGGGCTTCAGTTTTCCAATGGGCCGACAGCTGCACCTGACCTGAGCGCTTGTTCAGCGCCGTGAAAGGAGCTCGCGACTCGCGGCTGCCAGCGACGTGAAGCGCGTCTCGTTCAAGGCGTCGGTCAAAATCTGCTTAAATCGCGTCCAGCGCCCGCGGCCACTTGGCCATCTTCCCGCTCGCTAACCGGGGTGTTTGGCAGGGACGCGCAGTATCGCCGGTCATGTCAAAGAAGGCGGCCTCCAACAGATCAGTTGCGTCGTCCCAAGTGTAGCGGTTGGCCGTCCTGAATGCGGCGTCCGACATGCCTCGCCATTTCGCGTCAGTTAGCCTCAATACCTCTCCTAACCGCTCAGCAAGCTTCGTCGGGTTTTCGACCTCGACCAGAAAACCGTTGATGCCGTCCTCCACAATGTCCGGCGCTCCACCCATGTGTGTCGAAACCACCGGACATCTGCATGCCATGGCCTCGAGCATCGGAAGGTGAAATCCTTCGCGCCGGCTGCCGCACAGCCACACATCGCATTGGCCATAGAGCAGCCGAAGCTCACTCTGGGCCGGGAGATAATGAAACTCCGCCCAGGCCGGCAAAGGAAGTCGTGCCGAAACCGGCTCCGCTCCGAACGCCACCACGCGCAGATCGCCCATCTGTCTTTTGACTTTCTCGAGCGCAGCCAGGCTCACATCGACTCCTCGCAGGTGTAGAGTCGAATAAAGCATCCCTACTGTAGGCCTGTCGCGCTTACCCCGTGGCGATGCATGGAATTGTCCAGTATCAACGCTATTGGGAATTAGGTGCACGTTCAAATCGTCAAACCGATCCCGCGCGAGATCCACCAACCATTTCGATACCGCGATCTTATGCAAGGGTAGTCGCCAAGCCGCATCGATCGCCCGCTCCCAATGGCCCGGCGAAGTTTCGTATCCCTGCAGCAGAATTGCTTTTGCCCCTTTCCGGGGCGACAGTGCCGTCACCCATGGCGCGGTTTTCCAGTAAGTGGCCAATACCACGTCAGCATCCGGCACATCATCATCCACTACCGGCCTCGCTGACTCGAGCACGCGGTGTGGCACCGCACAATCGTCAAAAAAGGAAGGTTCTCGCCCCGGTTCCGTCGGCCATCCAGTGCCGCGCGCAAGCGACTTCATCTTCCCTAAGAGGGATCTCTTTGCTCGCGGTTGTGAGATGACCGTTACCTCATGTCCGCGCCGGTGCAGCCGTTCAGCGTAGATCGAAAGCACCCGAATGCCGCCGGAAAGGCCCGCATGGGGCAGCACGAACGTCACGCGCATAAGTTCTCCACGTCTAAGCTAGAAATGCGTCGATGGAAATGTCCTGGAGACACGCCCAAGGGAAGGTGGACGGAGATCATGAGCATCCCACAACCCTATTCCTTACCGGCGCCTACCGGGGTGCTGCGATTCCAGACAATTCCCCGGTTGGTCGATCGCAGAAGAGTGAGCATCCTCCATGCTCGATAGGAGCGGATAACAATAAGTATTCCCGAAGCCCCAAGCCGAGCTGGAAGCCCATCAATTCGGTCGGATCTTAGAACCTGAGCTATGTCAACGATGGGCGAGCCGAAAACTGCAGCCGCACGGGCGACCCAAAGAAGTTTCCAATGCCTTCTCCCGCGAGCTGCAGAAAGTGTGTGTTGAATCAGGCGGTCCCATTGAATGCACAACTGACCAAGCGACGGGCGTGCCGGATGAAACACGATCATTTGCGGAATGTACTTAAACGCGAAGCCGCAAGCGCGTGCCCGGGCTCCCCAATCCTTGTCTTCGGCTAAGGCAATGCCCCCAAACGGACCCACTCTGTGGAAATCCTCGGCGCGTACAGCGAGATTGCCGCTGCCGGAAAAGCCGTAATACTCCACGTGCAATTTTTGACGATATCCGAAGATGCTTTCGAATGCTTCTACCGCCCCCCATCTTTGGGGATCTTTACGCCAAATCTGCACGTCTCCGCCTAGAATACTGTTCGGCGGGAGAGCATTCAGGGCGTTTAGGGCTGCAGAAAGCCACTCTGGGTGAGCTCGGCAATCGGCATCGATAAAGCAATAAATCTTGCCGGCGGCGTGTCTTACACCGAGGTTTCGAGCCGGACCAGGTCCGGGCTCCAATTCGTACAAAAGGCGAACACCCCGATACCGGGCAACGACTGCTTCGGGCCTACAGGTTGAGCCGTTGTCGACGACGATGACCTCGAAGAGCGAGCGATCCAAAGTCTGCGCCTGTAGGGAGGCAAGGCATGCGGCAAGGCCCTCCGGTTGATCCAGGTGCGGCACAATGACTGAAATCGAAGGTTTGGGCGGATGTGTTGGGGTCATTTGTGGCGAATGTCTGCTAATAGTTGAACTGAGACCGGGCGATTAAAGCCGGAATTCGTGGAGATCTTACCGACCCGGCTTCACCGGACCGATTAGTGGATATTAATTATATAATTTGCGCCTTTGCATTAAATAGAATTATATTGATATATATGAAATGCGCAATGGGAGCGTGCCGGACGGCATGTTCGAGCATGTTTCTTCCGCCATGCCGGCGCCCGTCCCAGATTGCGATGCTCAGGAGTTCGATGTCGAAACTGCAGTGCGGGTGGCCTGTCGGGGGCTGCGGGTGTCACGCGCCAGCGTCCATCAGCCGCCCTCTGCGTGGGGGTATCACCATGCCAGAATATAGCCGTCGCTTCATTGCGATTGCCGTGATGTGGATGTCGCTCGTCTCGCTGAGTCTCGCGGAAGTTGCGAAAGCGCCGCGTCTCGCGAAACCGCTCCGCGGTGCGGTCGTAAGTCCTAGCGATGGGGCGGCCAACGCACCTGCCAACACACCGCAATTGCCAACGTTATTGGATGGCTACGCGGCCCGACCGACCTGGAGTGTGGCGGGCGTCGACTACGCTGTCGGATATGCAAGTGGAACGACCCTCAGCAACCCGTCGACCATTTCCATGGCTGATGTGTCGGTCGACCAGGTCAATCACATCATTAATATCACCGGAAGCAATGTCACGCTCAGTGGCTATGACTTCTCGCTTGATGGCGGCTGGGGAGTATCCGTCAATGGCGGATCGAACGTCACGATCGAGAACAGCAAGTTTGTGGTCGGTCGTAATGGCAAGACGCCAATTTACGTTAGCCAGAACGCCAGCAATGTAACCATCAGGAATAACCTGATTGATGGCGCGGGCTCCTCGGCGCAGATCTTGGTTGGCGTGAATGGTACGGGCACCACTATCATCCAATATAACATGATCCAAAATGCGTGGGGCCAAAACGTCGTCATGAGTTCGGATGTCGGCGGCGAGACTTGGATCGTCCAGTATAACGTGATCAAGGATGCCGGATTAGGCTTCAGCCAGGGAGCGCATGGAGACTGGATCCAGACCTATAATCTCCCGGGCAAGAATACTGCCGACCTTGAAGTGAATTTCAACACGTTCGTGCAGACGGCGCCCATCTCTGCCGGTCGCACACAGGGCATAAGCGCCTTCTCAGCGAACAACGGTTCTGATGCGGGCGGAGTGCAGACCGAGTCGTTCAACAACAACACGTTCATTGCCAGGAACGGTGCCTACGTCAACTATGGCATCATCCTGGACACCACGCGACTGATTGGATCTGCCACCATTCGAAACAATAGCTTCGATACGACAAATATCGGTAGCGCCAATGGCGGCGGCGGCGGTTGGCAGTATGTCGGCAACTACAACGGTGCCAACGGCGGTCCATACCGTGGGGTGGTTACTCAGTCGAACAACGTCAATATGACGACGGGATCATACTTCAACCAGCGCGGTACCTCGATCAGAGAAGTGGTTGCCTCTCGATCGGGCGGGAGCGCCGGCACCGGTAGCACAGTTAATCTGACGCTCGAGTTCAGTGCGCCAGTCAAGGTGACGGTCTCAGATAAAGCTCCGACCCTCACCCTCAGCGATGGCGGCGTCGCGACCTATACAGGCGGATCCGGTGCCAGCGGTCTGATCTTTAGCTACGCGGTTGCCTCCGGCCAGAACGCACCATTGTTGGCGACGGCGATCAACCTCAATGGCGCAACCGTGAAGAATAGCGTTGGCCAGGTGGTTGACTTAGCGCTCGCTGGGATTCCTCAGACTGGCCCACAGATTTCCTCGTCGGGCACCGATCAAATCCGTCCCTAGACCCATCGCGCTGAGCCAGGCGCAATGTGTGTGCAGCTTTCCTGCGAGAGGCAGGAGCGCGCGAGCGCTGCATAGGATCGGATCTATCCGAACGGCGTTGTATTTTTCCGACATAACGAAGGCCGGCGGGCGCGCGATCCAATCGCCTTCACCGGTCGAGGAAACCAGTATCGGTGTTCGTGACTTACGTACGTGGCGCGCGAAGGACGCGCGCATCCGTTGAATGCTGGAAGGGGGGCGCGCCAGCGTCATGGCCAGCTGGATCAATGCAGCCCCAATCGTGGATCGAGGGTGAACTCTGGGCTCCACGACCTCGATCGTCCCCACGGTTCGGCGGGCTGCACCGGACCTCTTCGTCGGCCACCATGCGAACGAATGCATGCATTGCGGAATCGCGGTCGCCAATCGAGTGATTGGCAGCGCACCGCAGAATAGTGATCCGTCCCGCCGCGCCGAATCGGCGAGACGATTTCCGCCGGATCGAGACGATGCCGCGACTAGCACGAACCGCGCGCAAATGGCGACGCTGACCAATTGGATAATGCGGGTTCGATGTTGATGCATCGCGGCCGATTTTCGGATGCGCCACGTTGACGTTCGTTCTCCAAACGCGGCGGCCACAGCCGTTGGTGCAATTCGATAATAATCCGCTCAGGTAATTGGTTCAGACTCGTGCGATTAAGGGCATGAAGTGGAATCGCAGTATTATCCAGCAAGTAATAATAATCGTTGAGCGCGCCTTTGAAAAAAGGAGCTGGCGCGCTTCTTTGATTATCGCTTTGGTTATTTAATCCTGTGGACACGATCAGCATTTGTGGCAATCGTAGTGGCAACTTTGGCGATGCGCAGCTTAAATTACCTTAGCGGAGCCCCGATGTTGTCCTAAAAAAGTCCCCGGTGATCGACCATCGAAGCAAGCCTTCGTGCGGCACGTGATTTCGCGTTTGGGGTGGATCCTGCATATGACGTTGAGCGCGTGCGTGAAGAACAAACTGTCTCGAAACAGCTAAACTGGAGAAAAGCCTGATGGCTCTGAACGACGGTCTGGCCACTGCGCCGACCAATACACCGCAACTGCCAACGCTATTGGACGGCTACGCAGCCCGACCGACCTGGAGTGTGGCGGGCGTCGACTACGCTGTCGGATATTCAAGTGGGACGACCCTGAGCAACCCTTCGACCATTTCCATGGCTGGTGTGTCGGTCGACCAGGCCAATCACATCATCAATGTCAGTGGAAGCAACGTCACGCTCAGTGGCTATGACTTCTCGCTCGACGGCGGCTGGGGTGTATCCGTCAATGGCGGATCGAACATCACGATCGAGAACAGCAAGTTTGTCGTCGGTAGCAATGGCAACACGCCAATCTACGTCAGCCAGAACGCCAGCAATGTAACCGTCCAGAATAACCTGATTGATGGCGCGGGCTCGAGCTCGCAGATGTTGATTGCTGCGGACGGTGCGGGCACCACCACGATCCAATACAACATGATCCAAAATGCCTGGGGCCAGAACCTCGTCATGAGCTCCGATGTCGGCGGCGAGACTTGGATCGTCCAGTACAACGTGATCAAGGATGCCGGGTTGGGCTACGAGCAGGGAGCGCATGGAGACTGGATCCAGACCTATAATCTCCCTGGCAAGAACACCGCCGACTTCGAAGTGAATTTCAACACGTTCGTGCAGACGGCCCCTATCTCGGACGGCCGCACACAGGGCATAAGCGCCTTTTCGGCGAATAGCGGTTCTGACGCCGGCGGCGTGCAGCATGAATCGTTCAACAACAACACGTTCATTGCCAAGAACGATGCCTACGTCAATTACGGCATCATTCTTGATACATCGCGACTGATTGGAACTGCGACCATTCAGAACAACTACTTCGATACGACCAATATCGGCAGCGCCAATGGCGGCGGCGGCGGCTGGGAGTACGTCGGCAACTACAACGGTTCCAGCGGCGGCCCATACAATGGGACGGTCACACAGTCGAACAACGTCAATATGACCGCCGGAGCCTACTTTGATCAGAGTGGGACACCTCCAACGGGCACATCGACACCGACAACGAGCGCCCCGGCTGCACCGACGCCCACTACGGCTCCGGCAGCGCCCACTATTGCCTCATACTCCACCGACAGTGGCGTCGCCGGTGATGGCGTGACGAACGACAACACCGTCGAGCTGAAGGGATCCGCCGCTGCCGGCAGCACGGTGAAAATCTACGACGGTTCGACCCAGATCGGTTCGACGACTGCGACTTCGACCGGCAGCTGGGATTACATTACGAAGGTCCTGACCGACGCCAAGCATACGCTCACTGCGACCGCGACCAACTCGTCGGGCCAGACCAGCGCGGCCTCGGCTGCGGTGGCTGTCACCGTCGACACGAAGGCACCAGCTGCGCCGACGATCGCGAGCGACACCGTCAACTCTGCCAATCAGGTGGTGGTGACGGGGACTGCCGAAGCGAACAGCGCGATCAAGGTGTATGACGGAACGACGCAGGTCGGGACGGCGACAACCAACTCGAGCGGCGCTTGGAGCGTCACGACGTCTGCGTTGTCGGCCGGTTCACATGCGCTGACGGCGAAGGCCACTGACGTTGCGGGCAACGTCAGTGCTGCGTCGACGGTCGTGGATCCGGTCATTGGTTCTGGATCGTCGGGCTCCACCGGCTCGGGCACGTCCGGTTCGGGTACCTCGGGTACGGGCACGTCCGGTTCAGGCACCTCGGGTACAGGCACGTCCGGTTCAGGTACCTCGGGTACTGGTACGTCCGGTACTGGCACCTCGGGTACAGGCACCTCCGGCTCGGGCACGTCGGGCACCTCCACAGCGCCGGCCGCGCCGAAAATCGGCTCTTTCTCGACGGATAGCGGTGTCGCCGGTGATCACATCACCAACGACAAGACCCTGACCTTGGCGGGGACTGCGGCTGCCAACAGCACGGTCAAAGTGTTCGACGGCACGACCCAACTCGGCACCGCTACAGCGGACGCCAATGGAGCCTGGCACTACACGACTGTCGCGTTGCCCGATGGCAAGCATAGCCTCACTGCGACGGACACCGTCTCTGGCGTCACCAGCAAGGCATCGACTGTGCTGGATGTCACGGTGGATGCTGCTGCCCCCGATGCTCCGGTTCTGCTCAGCGATGTGACCAGTCATCATCGTGCGACGGTGACCGGAACGGCTGAGGCGGGCAGCACGATCAAGGTCTACGAGGGGACGACCCTGCTTGGCACGGGGACGACAGGCGCCGATGGACATTTCAGCGTGACGACCTCTGGCCTCAAAACCGGATCTCACACGTTCGTCGCCTCGGCCACCGACGCAGCCGGCAACACCAGCGCGTTGTCGCAGCCGATCGATCCGCCAATTGGCTCGCACGGCGGCAACGGCACCTCGACGGTGGAAGTCACCAACGTGCGTCCGCACTGGGATCATACCGCGACGATCAAGGGCACTGCCGATCCCAACAGCCAGATCAAGCTGTTTGACGGCACGACCTCGGTCGGTTCGGTCACGGCGGGCGACAACGGCAAGTGGAGCTTCCACACCTCCGATCTGTCGGGCAAGACCCACGCCTTTACCGCGGAGCAGGTCGATACGACCGGCCACGTGGTCGGGACCAGCTCGGGCGAGGCGATCATCGGCACGGGCCGCAGCAATACGCTGACCGGCACCACGGGCAATGACATCATGGTCGGCAAACGGGGGGCGGATAGCTTCGAGTTTGCGTCGAACTTCGGCCACGACGTCATCAAGGACTTCGCTGCCCGCGGACCTGCCCACGACACGATCGAGTTCAGCAAGGGCGTGTTCGACAGCTTTGCGAGCGTTCTCTCCCACGCGGCCCAGTCGGGTCACGACGTCGTCATCGCGACGGGGAGCGACACGCTCACGCTGAAGAACACGCAGCTCGACAAGTTGAACAGCCATGACTTCCATTTCGCGTAGTCACGCGTTCAGCGACAGGGTGTAGCGACCAATCTGCGGTGCAGATCATGGAGGGCGGGGGATGGTCCCCCGCCTTCTTTTTATTCTGGCTACCTCTATTGATCTGCGCCTGAGCGGCTTCGCGGCGTTCGCAGGATGCAGCCCCCGGACAGGATTGATACGCGCGACTTTAGCCGGTGCCGCTTCGCGCAATGGTCATTCTCGGACCGGTCGCGACAAGCAACCGAGCGCCTCGTGTCGCTACACTTTCTTCGCTCCGGTCTTGCTCGACTCCCATCGCATTAAGAAAGATCGCAGGTACGTGGAAATAAATAGAATTAAATATGGTGTAAGGAGTCAGCCTCGTACTCAGGTGGGCTCGCCGGGCGTTTAAGCAAACGATTTCTGTGGGCTGGGGCCGTGCCGCAATACAAGCGTGTTGAGTCTCGCTGTCTGGCATGACATCAGAGAAATTCGCGACGGTTTTAATAAGAAGAATCACGCGATTATTTCAGTGCTGTGAGTTGACGCGCTGGTTAAAAAAACCTCAGCCCGGCCCCCATCTGGTCCCAAAAAAGCCCATGGCGACCGGCACGTGAGGCCAAGCTGATTAACCATGAAGTGGTGGATACAGATCGCCACGACATCGCGCTCTGCGAACGACTTCGTAGTGGAGTACGTGTCGAAGAAACTGGGAGAGCAGATTAAATGGCGGGATGGCCATCACGTCACGCTGGTACCGGCAGGCGACACGCTCAAGTTGCCCAGGCTCGGTGCGCAAAATCGAGCTGACTTCTACTTCGCGTAACAGTAGTTCGACGACAGGGAAATCAAACTCAGGTCTGCCTTGGTGATCTTCTTGGGGATCGTCACATAAGGCACGTTTTCAAGGGCGGGAGTCATGACAAACTTTGAACGGTGGGGGGTAATCCCCCTGCCAGCCAGCCGTTATCGGATCCAACTTTCGCGTTTGACGAGAATTGGGGCCGTCGCACGACAGTGGGCGGAAGATGCCGAACTGCGGACGCAAGGGCCGATCGCCTGGGCGAAGCGCCTCGTCGAAATCTTGCGGCGACGACTGTTCTCCGGTCTCCCGCGGCCGGCTAGCGACTATGATGAGTCGCAGTCGGAGCTGTCGGCTTTCCTGCGGTCCTGCCGCCGGATATTCTGGGCTCTCGCGGCCTTCAGCGGGATGAGCAATCTCCTCATGCTCACCGGCTCGTTTTTCATGCTGCAGGTCTACGATCGGGTGCTGCCCGGGCGCAGCATACCGACGCTGATCGCCTTGATGGTTCTGGCCACGGTGCTTTACCTGTTTCAGGGCGGGCTCGACCTCGTCAGGAGCAGGATCAGCGCCCGGGTCGGCCGGTATTTCGATGAAAGGCTCGGCGTTCGCATATTCGACGCGCTTGTTCGCCTACCCTTGAGGACCAGAGCCGATGGCGACGGCTTGCAGCCGGTACGGGACCTTGATCAGGTCCGCAGCTTCCTGTCGAGCGGAGGGCCGACGGCGCTGTTCGATCTGCCCTGGATGCCGATCTATCTCGGCGTCTGCTTCCTCTTTCACTTCTGGATTGGCGTCACTGCGCTGGCCGGCGCGCTGGTGCTGGTCGGGATTACGATGCTCACGGAAACACGCACGCGAGGCCCGGCAAAGGCGACCTCGCGCCTCGCCGTTTCGCGAACCGCACTGGCGCTCGAGGGGCGGCGAAACGCCGAAGTTCTGCAGGCCATGGGCATGCGGCAACAGGCGGCCTTGCGTTGGCAGGATGTGAACGCGAAGTATCTTGCGGCCCATGAGCGGGCCAGCGATGTCGCGAACGGACTTGGTGGTGTGTCCAAGCTTTTTCGAGCGATCCTGCAATCGCTGGTTCTTGCCGTTGGCGCCGTCCTCGTCATCAACCAGGAATCGACGGCCGGCATCATCATTGCCGGATCGATCCTCACCGCGCGGGCACTGGCGCCCGTCGAAATGGCCATTGCGAATTGGAAAGGATTCGTCGCCGCGCGGCAATCGGGGCAACGGCTCGATCGTCTGCTGAAGCTTCTGCCCTGCGAGGAGGAGCGGTTGGCATTGCCTCCTCCTGCTGAGACTCTCACCGTCGAGCATCTCTATATCGGCGCGCCGAACTCGGAGAGGCCCACCATCAGCGAAGTGTCGTTCCAACTGCGGAGCGGACAGGCCGTTGGAATCATTGGGCCGAGCGGATCCGGCAAATCAACGCTGGCACGTGCGCTGGTGGGTGTATGGCCGAGCATGCGAGGCAGGATCCGGCTCGACAACGCCGCGCTCGATCACTGGTCTTCGGACGCCCTGGGCAAGCACATCGGTTATCTGCCTCAGGACGTCGAATTGTTCGACGGCAGCATTGCGATGAACATTGCACGGTTCGATCCGCAGGCGACGGCCGCCGTTGTTCTGGAGGCCGCGCATGCCGCGGGCGCGCACGATCTGATCCTTTCGCTTCCGGACGGCTACAGCACGAAAATCGGCGAAGGGGGACTGGCCCTGTCCGCTGGGCAGCGGCAGCGCATCGGTCTCGCACGCGCCTTCTACGGCAAACCCTTCCTGGTCGTGCTCGATGAGCCCTCCTCCAATCTCGACGCGGAGGGCGAGGAGGCGCTGACCGAGGCGATCCTGAACGTGCGCCGCCGCGGTGGGATTGTCGTCGTCGTCGCGCATCGTCCGAAGGCGCTTGAAGGTGTGGACCATGTCTTGTGCCTCGGGGAAGGCAGGGTTCAGTCCTTCGGCAAGAGAGAGGAGGTTCTTAGGAAAGTGTTGCGAAATCCGGTGCCTCTTAAGGTCGTCGCGGAAGCTCAAGGAGGAGGCCGATGAGTGGTCAGGTAGTGCCGGCGCTGCAATCCATCCAGCGTTACATGATCGTCGGAATGATCATGTTCGCTCTGGTGACCTTTGGGGTCGGCGGCTGGGCGACAACGACCCAATTGTCGGGCGCGGTGATCGCCCAAGGCGTGGTCGTAGTGGATTCGAGCGTGAAGAAGGTCCAGCACGCCACCGGCGGGATCGTGGGAGAGTTGCGCGTGCGGCAGGGCGACCGGGTCAATGCAGGCGACGTTTTGATCCGCCTCGACGAGACTCAGACGCTCGCAAATGCGACCATTGTTACGAACAGCATCGATGAGCTGCTCGCGCGGCAGGCTCGTCTCGAGGCCGAGCGCGATAGCGCCGAGGAGCTTAAGTTTCCCAAGCTGTTGCTCGACCGGGCCAAGGAGAACAACTCCGAGGCGAGCCGAGTAGTCACCGCTGAGCGGAAGCTGTTTGACCTACGTCGCCAGGCGAGGAGCGGCCAAAAGGCGCAGCTGCTGGAGAAAAGCGCGCAGCTGGAAAACGAGATCAAGGGCTATACGGGGCAGACCGAGGCCAAGCAGAAGGAAGTCGATTTTATTCGCCAGGAGCTGGAAGGCGTGCGCAGCCTTTGGCAGAAAAATCTGGTGCCGATCACGCGGCTCAATTCCCTGGAGCGCGACGCTGCCCGCCTCGAAGGTGAGCGCAGTCAGCTGGCTGGCATGATCGCTCAGTCAAAGGGCAAGATCTCCGAAATCGGACTCCAGATCATTCAGATCGACCAGGACCTGCGAACGGAGGTCGGTAAGGACCTGATCGAAACGCGCTCGAAACTGTCCGAGCTGGGCGAGCGCAAGACTGCGGCGGTCGATCAATTGAATCGGGTCGATATCAGGGCACCGCAGTCCGGCCGCGTCCACGAGCTCAGCGTCCACACGGTCGGGGGGGTGATCTCTCCCGGCGAGCAAATCATGCTGATCGTACCTGACGCGGATTCGCTTGCAATCGAGGTCAAGATCGCACCGCGCGATATCGACCAGGTCTATGTGGGGCAGACCGCGACGATGCGCTTCGCGGCGTTCAACCAGAAGACCACACCCGAAATCGACGGGGAGGTCAGCATGGTCTCGGCAGACATTACGCAGGATCAGCGTGCCGGCACGAGTTACTACACGGGGCGCGTCCTGCTGAAGCCCGAAGAGCTGGCGAAACTCGGATCGGCCAAGCTGCTGCCCGGCATGCCGGTGGAGGTCTTCATCAAGACGGCCGGTCGGACCGCGCTGTCCTACCTGCTCAAGCCGCTGCACGATCAGGCGGAGCGTGCATTCAAGGAGCGGTAACACCCTTCAGTATCGTCGGGAGGAAACTCATCGGCAACAACGCTTCCTCGTCAATGGTGAGACGGTTCGATAGCATTTCTTGTGCGGGAATCGCCTCACCAACGAGTGCGCAACGCTGTTCCGCGCCCGCGCGTCCTCACGCCGGTCCTGCTAGATTTTCCCGATGCGATGATTGGCGGTCATTTCCAGGATATGCCAAAGGGTTTCTGGGCGGGGCAGGGTCCAAGTCGCGTTGCCAGATCGACTCGCTCTACGGTATTCCGCACCTACTCCCCGACGGTAATTCCGATAGTCGAGAACAGTCGCTGCCAGGAGCGGCCAACGGGCGATCGGGAAGCGAGCTTGGACCAGCCGTCGCTTGAACTGCAGACGGGGAATGAACCGGCTGCACATGGACAAAGGGACGTCCACGCCCAGCAACTCGGCCAACGCGACGAGCTGACTTTCGAGCGCATTTCTCGCCAGCCTGCTCGGCGCCAAAGAAGCCAATAGGTCCCAATGAATGCCGTCCCGAGAATCAGTCAAGCTTCGCAAATCAACGAGATGCCTCAAGTCAATTCCGCCGACCCAATAGTCGTAGTCCTGAAATTGATCATGGATAGTCAACAAAAGCGCTTGGTAAGTTGGTGTCGGCACATAGGCGGAGCCTGGACCAATTGAGGTCAGTTGACAGTGGTCTAACACGTGACCCGAGGAGCTGTAGAAGTACGCTGGGCCAGGCAAGCTTCGGTGGAGGTCGATCATTCCAACGTCCTGCGACCGTTTGAGGTCCGTTCTCCATTCCTCACTGTCGACGGGAGTTTGAGAGTCGATGGCATAGCCGATGTCGGACAGCGCCTCGATCGCCGTCCGGACCTGATCCGGCTCAACCATAAGGTCAAGGTCGGCCATAATCTTGGTCCCGCGCCGTCTACGCGGGGCCGTCGCGAGCGTTGCCGCTCCTTTCAGCAACGTGGGCGTCACCCCACACTCATTGAGTGCGGCAACTGCTTCCGCGATTTGAGCAGTCAGGCGATCGTTGCGGATCTGATTGCGCTGATAAATATCGCGCACATAGGAACGAACGTCTTCCGGCAAACTTTGATCGAATCGATCGACGAAATCGATCAGCGCGGGAGTCGTCAGCGTTTCGTTAGCTAATCCGATGAGACACAGCCAGTCTGGACGCTGCGGTATCGCGCCACGTAGACACTCACAGAGGCTGAGCAGCGCAGTGCTATGACTGGCCATGGCGGAGATCCACCAGCACGCGCCGGACTTCTAGCTCGTCCGAATAAGTTAGCGGGAAGGACTTGGCGGCGGAGATCGTTCTCATCAGCACAGAAAAAACCTTGCTTGATATTTTGCGATTGGCCTCAGTGTCGCGCCCCAACGGAAATACGGCAGTGGAAACCATCCCAGAGGACAAGACTAGCGAATTACTTTGATTATTTGCGGCGCAGCTCGCGCATGGACCGCGAGCTGAATTGTTTGATGGTGGGCGAGCGCCGTGCGGAGACGATCACGCGGCGTCTAGTCCGGTTTGCGCCGACGACGCTTGAGCATCCAGTAGGCGCCATAGGCGACTGCGGCGAAGGATATCCCTGCGCCCGCGAGGGGCCCCGGTGCACCCTGAGCTGTCCCTTGACCGACGTAAGTGTACGATTGGTCGGGAGGAAAGAACAGAGTAGCCGTGAAATAGACGCCGGCCGGCACCGCTGCGGCCATTGCAAGAAAAATCGCAAGGACCCATCCAGGTAACGTCATATTTTATTCCTTTCGACTGCTGTTGTAATCCGGCTAGATTAAATGGCGCCATTTGATTAAATTAAAAACCACCAATTAAATAGTCTGTCAATATCAATCTTAGGTATAAAAGTGAAAATTGCCTGCGACCAGACGACGCCGCGCGCTTTTCTAGAACCAGGCATCTGAGCCCGCGGTTGCCGCGATTATCGGAAATTTTGACGTGCAGGCGGACGATCTTGGAGTTCGGCCCATGGAAGCAGCTCCGCATTGCAGGACGAGCTTTCCGCCACGTCGAGAACGGGAGTGATCTGCCTAATCAATCCAAGCTCGCGAAGAAGTCTGGACCATAGATAGTGCAGCACGGTCCAAGCTATTGGTTGTGCCGCGTACACTTCGCCGCGAAGCACGACGAAGGAGCGATCCATGCCTGTTGCAAAATGTCGAATGAGATTTCGGTTTGATCCATCGGGAGTAAGCTTTGCGACCTGCAGTTGGCATGACGCTCGCGTAGCTCGGATGATCGGTGTGTCAGTCGCAATTTCATCGGTCACCACGACGTCGAAGCGATTTCGTTCGAGGAATCTGACAAGATCCTCCTTTAAATAGTTTGGATTCTCGAATGGTATGGCAATCTTCCATCCAATGGCCAAGAAAAGCGTGGCCGCGATGCACAACCTAAATGCGCGGGAAGAGCTCACGCCTCACCCCCAGCATGCAGAAGCCGATCATCAGGCCCAGAATGGTGGTGTTCGCGACCGCGTCGCCCCAGGGACTATGGAACATAGAGTAGTGCCATTGGCTCAATCCCATAAAGCTTATACGGGTGACATTTACCGCGATGACTGAAAAACAGGCCATCAGAGACCAGCATAGATCGTAAGCAGATTTCTTGTGGCTGACTAACTGGCTCAGGGTAACCCAGCACAGAATTGCAAGCGACACGTTTGCGAGCGAAGAACACGCCGGCAGAATGACCAGAACGCCGGAAGCATCGGCAAATTCGACGATGTCCCCGCTCCGATGCGTCCGTAATATCCAGCCAACGAGCGATGCATCGATCCGCAATATCGGTTCGGCAAAAAACTGAAAGAGCAGGCGGCTCCAAAACATGGGTACGGCGGTAGCCAGCAATATGAGAGCGCCACGCCGCGACGATGAGACATCGGCTGTGTTGATGATGTACAGGCTGAGCGCAGTTACCGCCAGCCAGCTGACGGGGGCTATTGGTAGAACGGCGAGCAGCACAACGGTCGCTCCCAGGACGAGCTCTGAAGATCGAATCCCAATCGTTCGATCTTTAAGAACGAGCGAGACGCCGGCGGCACACGATATCCAGACTATTACACTGATCTCGAAGGTGCCGAGAAGCGCATCCATCAATCCAAACCTGTGGATCGATTGAATGACGCGGGATGCGAGGCCACTGGCGCAAGCCAGCGCGAATAGTCCCGCAAAGAATTCACCGCGCGTTAGCTCCTTCGATAATTGCGACGCGGAGCTACGAACAATCGGTCCATCCAGAGCGGTCACAATATAGGGCCTCGTGTCAATTAAACTTAGCGGTGAGAAGTTCGAACTTCAGCAGGAGCATAATCGAGAACGTTCCAAGATATCTCCGCTTGGGCAGCCGGCTCGTCGGTTCTGTCGCTGGGGAGGGTGAGTGCAGTAGCACGAGCCGGATGCCGGTCGCCGTCGTCGATCCGGATCTCGTTGCGTCGATTGGCCGAAGACATGCGTTGGAGGTCCCTTTGACACGACCTGGCGCCGATGGTTCAGCCGCGATGCCGCCGCCACATGAACCATTCTCGGCTCCGTTGCTTAGGTCCGCGTTCATTTTAGGCCAGCGCTTTGAAGGTCGCGACCTGCATCACCCATGCCGCAGAGCCCTGGAGAGATGCGGTCGCACTGTAGCTACCCGTCGCGGTTACGAACCGGTCCTCGGCAATATCAAGGTCGGGCGTTGTAATGACACGCGTGGTAAAGCCGCTGCCTGCCGCAGTAAACCCACCCGTAGTCGTTCCGGCACCAATAATGAGCTCATGGGCGGTGGAGGTTGTAACGGCCCCGGTGCTGGCTGAACTGTTGGTGCCCGACGCCGAGGTGCCGACATCAAAGGGATTGATGAGAGCGAGACCGCTGTACTCCAAAGCGCGAATGTCCACGTATTGAGCCGCAGTGTCGAAGGCCACTGTCACGGTGTTTGCGCCGGCGGCGGCTTGCTTGATGTTCGGGGCGTAGTAGATGGCCTGGCTGATGCCGGTGCCTCGCGCTGTCGGAACGGCGAGCTGATAGACATTGCCGGCCGAGTCCGTGACGGACGTGATGTTCGACGTGGTGTTATTCCATCCGATCACGAGGATGTTCGTATTCCCTGTCGTCTGCGCGTTCGTGTAGGAGACCGATACCTGGGCCTGGTTGGTTTGCGGGGTGGCGGAATTCGCCTGGACGAATGCCAATGGTGCCGGCGCCGTGACTGCATTGTACGTGGCAGTGTAGGTGGCACCGCCAACGGGAACGACGATAATGTGGTCCTGAGTGCCGCCATCCGACCACGAGGCGAAGTTGTAGGTGGTCGTTCCGACCGTCGTGTTGCGGGCTTCGATTTCGTGATTGAAGCCGATGAGCGTATCGTAAGTGAAAGGTGTCGCGTGTGCGATGCCATCCAGATACAGCGTGAGTCCGCTCGGAGCCGTGGCGAAGTTTAGATTGACCTTGTCGGGGAAGATGGTGACCGATTGGCTCGATTGCAGCCCGCTGGAATCGGTTACGGTCAGCGTTATTCGATACCGCGTGTATCCGCTGAAGTCGTGACCGCTGGTCGGAATCGTGAACGTGCCGCTCGTCACGCCGGTGATGGGAGTCCCGGGATGAACATGGCCTTCATGGAGGAAGTCGATATTCCAGGTATAAGCACTTGCGGGGAGTGTACCATCTTCGGCATCGGTCGCGGTGCCGCTGAATGTGATCACGTCGCCCGCCCTGAAGGTCGCGCCATCGGTTGGCGCAAGGAGGCTGACAACGGGACTATTGCCGACGCTGATTGCGATCGGGGTCGATAGCGTGGAATTGACTCCGTCGGAGACCGTCAGCCGGGCCTGATACGGGCCAGCGACCGTATATGTGTGCGACGGGTTGGCCGCGGTCGAAGTCACGCCGTCACCGAAGTTCCACGAATAGGTGAGAGGCTTTCCTTCCGGATCAGATGAACCGCTGCTGGAGAAGTTGACGGTGAGCGGGCTGGGTCCTTTCGTTGGTGATGCGGAAGCCATCGCTACAGGTGGCAGATCCGATTCAATGAACTCGATGCGGCGGATTTTGCTTACGCCGAATGTGCCGCTGATATCGGAATAGCCGAGGTCGACATAGTAAAGCGCGCCATCGGGGCCTTCGGTCAAGTAGACAATGTCGCCGTAGGGGCCATCTACCGAGCCGTCGGGTGGCTCGAAGTTGAAGACGCCGGTGACGTTTCCGTTGGCGTCAAACGTCATGCGCTTGATCCAGTTCTGAGTGTAATCCGCGAAAAAGAAGCTGCCCTGATAGCTGCTTGGGAATTGCGTGCCGTGATAGACAAACCCGGCGACGACTGCCGCGTCGCGGCCATTATGCGGATAATAGTAAGCAGGTGCCGTGTAGGCAGGATTTCCGTCCGGCGCTTCCACGTTTGGCCAGCCGTAATTGGCACCCTTCGCTCCGATGTCGATTTCTTCAATTGCCGTTGAGTAGACGTTCCCGCCGACATCGCCGATGATCAGCCGCCCGGTGGGCGCGTCGTAGTAGGCGCGGAAGGGATTGCGCAGACCAAGCGCCCATACTGCATCGTAGTTCGGTCCGTTGCCGTCGTAGAACGGGTTGTCGGTGGGAACGGTGCCGTCCATGTTGTATCGCAGGATCTTGCCGCGCGGCTTCGTGAGGTCCTGCGCTTCGCCAGCCTGGAAATGCTCCCCGGTCGTGAGCAGGATCTTGCCGTCGTTGCTGAAGTTAATCGCCCCGCCGTGGTGTTCGGCATTGGCAATTTCCGTATCCTGATAGATGACGAACTCGCTACCAGGCACGGTACCCGTCAGCGTCGCGTTCGCCGTGAAGCGCGAGAAGCGATCCACGTTCGGCGTCCCCAGCGTATAGAAGATGTAATAGTAGTGATTGGTGTTGAAGTTGGGATCGAGTGCAATGTCATAGATGCCTTGCTGTACGCCCGCCGAGCCGATGTTGGTGAGTTGCAGGAAAGGCGTTGGATCGGGCGTGGTATAGGGCGGCGGCAATATCTTGATTGTACCCGCAAGTTCCACCACCAGCATGCGGCCGTCGGGAAGGAATTTGATCGCGGTCGGCAGATTGAATCCCGTCGCCAGGATTTCGTTCTGGAAGAAGCTGCTGTTCGCGACATTAACGGTTATCGGTGCTGACAGTGTCGTATGGCCGTCTATGTCGGTCGCCATCGCCGTGATAGTGTGCGCGCCGTTACTTGCCGTACGCGTGTCCCATGCAAGCGCGTAAGGATCGGTCGTATCGGGGAAGCCGGTTGCCACGTTGTCGATATAGAACTGCACATTGGCGATGCCGGTATCGTCGGTTGCATCTGCGGTCACATTGACAATGCCGCTAACTTGCGCCCCATTGATTGGGGAATCTATCAAGACCTGCGGTGATCCGGCCGTCGGGTTGCCGACCGGCGTCGTCATGTCCGATTGCACTTGCGCCGACGTCAGCACGCGGTTGTAGATGCGCAGATCGTCGAGCGCTCCCTTGTAGAATTGCGCGGTCGACGCATCCGCTCCGATGCGCATGGGATTGCCGCGCGCCGTGATAGTTGCTGACAGCGCCTGCGTGTTGACGAGGGTTCCGTTGACATAGGTCTTGACCTGCGCACCATCGAAAGTGATGGCGAGGTAGGACCACTGGTTGAATGGCAAAGTGGTTCCTGAGGCGGCGACGCGCGCGCCACTGGATGTTCCAATATAGAAATCGGTCTGATTGCCGCCGTGCAGTTCCAGCCCATACTGGTAGTAGGGCGACGACATAGTCGTATTCCAGAACTTCCCGATAACGACGGAATCGCCGCTCGCGAGCGGTTGGGGATTGATCCACATCGACAATGTAAGGGCACTACCGGAGATGTTGGTTGAAGCAGAGTTTGGAATAGAAATGTAGTCATTCACTCCGTCAAAGCTCGCGGCCTGGCCATGCTTGCCGGCCACCCAGGCAACGCCGTTGTTGAGTGTCGCTAGGTTCGACTGCCCTGAGGAATCGCCCGCAGTCGTTCCGGATCCTTCATCGAAGGAATAGGCAGCAACCAGACCCGGTGTTTGAGTGTTTGACACCGTGATGCTGACGGGCAGCGAATCGCCGGTGTTTCCGGAGGTATCCCGTGCGCGCGCCGTGATCGTGTGGACGCCATTCGCGACCGTCGTCGTGTCCCAGCTGACGCTGTAGGGTGATGTCAGGTCTTCGCCCCCGCCGACCGCGATATTGTCCACCAGGAAGGTCACGCCAGCCACCCCAGCATTGTCGGACGCATTGGCACTGATCGTGATCGTCCCTGAAACGGTCGCAGATCCCGTCGGCCCTGTGATCGTGGCCGTGGGTAATGTCGTGTCGGGCGTCAGCGTTGTGGCGCTGGCCGGTGCGGATTGTCCAGAGAGGTTTGCCGCCGCGTCCTTCGCCCGCACGGTATAAGTGTAGGATGTGCCCGGCGACAGGCCGGTATCGCTGAACGTGGTCGTCGTCGGGGTGCCGACTTGCGCACCATTGCGGAAGACCTGATAGCCGGTGACCGCAACGTTGTCGGTCGAGGCGTTCCACGAAAGATTGATCTGCGTTGTTGAAGCCGCGGTCGCCACCAGGCCCGTAGGAGTCGATGGCGGCGTGGTGTCCTGGGTGGCGGTCGTCGTGAAGGTGGCGTTTGAGCCGATCCTTTCGTTCCCGGCGGCGTCGATCGAGCGGACGCGGTAATTGTAAGTGGTGTTGGGAGCAAGACCGGTTAGCGCAACGCTGTGTGCCGTCACCAGGGTCGCATCAAGCGTCGTCGACGATCCGTAACTGGTCGTCAGCCCATACTCGACCCGCGAAGTCGCGGCCTCATTGGTCGTCCACGTGACTCGTGCGGTGCTGCCGGTAATGTTCGTTGCTGTCTGCCCGGAGATCGTTGGTGCGGTCGTGTCAAGCACGATGGTATCGGTCGCCGCCGCCGACCAGTTGCCCGCGGCGTCCATGAACTGGACATAGACCGTCTTGGTGCCCGTTGCATTTGACAACGTCCAGGCCTTGGTCGGGGCGAAGGCTTCCGCCGCCGAATACGAACTCCCGCTATTGGAGAAGCGCATCTGCTTGACGGAAGTGACGGCATCGGTCGCAGTGAGCGTAAGCGTGACCGAGGTACTGTTGGTCGCCGCGGCACCGCCGTTGATCGTCACCGTACCGGTGGGCGCTTGATTGTCGACCGTGACGTTGACCGGCGTCGAAGTAGTTATGTTATTGGCAGCATCGCGTGCCTGCGCCGTCAGCGCATGAGAGCCGTTCGATGCCGTGGTCGTGGTCCATGAGACACCGTACGGCGAGGTGGTATCCTCCGTACCGATCAGGGTGTTGCCGTCCAGCAGGAACTTGACGCCGATAACGCCAACATTGTCCGACGCGCTCGCTGCAAGACTCACCGTTCCGGATACGATCGGGGCCGGAGGCGTGAGGGACACGGTTGGAGGCGTCGTGTCCGCCGTTCCGGCGAGAGGCGTTGCCATGTCGGACTGGATCTGCGCCTGAGTGAGCGCGTGGTCGGCGATGCGCACGTCATCGATACGGCCGGGGAATTCGTAACCGATGCTGCCGGCCCGGCGGCCGATGTTCACATTGGCTGTCGAATTCTGCTGGGAATTCGTGACGGTGCCGACCAACTGACCGTTGTCGAGCGTGCCATTGAGGTACACGTCGATGGTCTGGTTCGCAGCGTCGTAGACGCCGGCGATGTGGTACCACGTGTTGAGTTGCAGCGGCGTCGCGCCATAGCGGAACATCGGCTGGCCGGCACTGTTGGTGAGCTTGAATCCGATGGTGCGGGGACCGGTATCGGCGGTGATATCGAGCTGATATCCGGACTCGCTCGAGCTGCGCTTGGACACGACCGCAGCATCATCGGAGGGGAACGCACTGACGTAAACCCACGCACCGACCGTCATGCTGCCCGTGAATTGCAGCGCAGTCGGATTGCCGAGATTGACGAAGTCATTCACGCCATCGAGTGCGACCGCATTGCCGTATCGTCCGGTTGTGAAAGTCGGACCGTTCGTGAGCGTGCCGACGATACCGTGACCCGACGCATCTGCCGTCGTGGTGCCCGAGGCCTCGTTGAAGGCGTAGCCGGCCGTGATGCCGAGCGGGTCTGCGGCAAGCAGCAGGCGCGGTTCGAGCGTCTCGAAGATCAGCGGCGAATGGCTAGCATCGCGTTTGCCATCGACGATCGTCTTGCGATCGCTCCTCGCGCTGCCGTGAACAATCCGTCGCGCCAGATGGCCGAAAATGCCCCAGGAACCCGACATCGTTGTCTCCGAATGCCACAACCCGAAATCGCGCTGGATAAATAATTGATATTTAATGCAAGTTAAATAGTACCATAATGCGCCCGCCTCGCCATATATTTATAAAACTTTTTATATAGAGATATAATAATATTTGGTGAGTAAGGAACCGTCATTCAGTCCCGGCGAAGCTGAGAATTCTATTGACACGAAGATCTTCAGCGAGGGCGGCCCGTCTGGCTCGCCCGTGAAGGCGCTCGGCCGCGTGTTGGCCATAGCTGCGTAATGCGCGTCCTAATGCTCCTTGAATTGGGTGTGTCCGTTTCGATCGCTTGCCTAGCAACCGAAGAAGCTTCGGGTTCATGAAGCGTCTGAAGAGCTCATCATCGAGCGCGACGATCGTTTCGTAGGTACCGGGATCACCCTGGCGGCCGGCGCGCCCAAAGAGTTGGCGGTCGATGCGGCGGGACTCGTGATATTCGGTCAGGATGACATGCAAGCCGCCTCGGCTCCGGACCGCAGGATGAAGTTGTATGTCGGTGCCGCGGCCGGCCATGTTGGTAGCGACGGTAATGCGGCCCGGTTGACCCGCGCCCGCAATGATCTCGGCTTCTGCGTGGTCCTGTCGCGCGTTAAGAACCACGGCCTCGAGTCCCGATCTGCCAAGCAACTGCGAAATTTGTTCAGATGCTTCAACCGAGCGAGTCCCGACGAGCACGGCGCGACCTTTGCGAACGATGTCGTGAACTGAATCGACCACGGCGTCCCATTTGAGGTTGGCCGTCGGAAACAAGCGTGTGCCGGCATTCGTTCGTCGCAATGGCCGGTTTGTTGGGATGCGTACGACGCGGAGGCCATAGGTGCCGTACAGTTCCCCTGCCGGCTCGACCGCCGTCCCGGACATGCCGCAAAGATGCATGTAGCGGCGGAAGAAGCGCTGATAGGTTATTTGCGCAAGGGTCGTGCGTCGCTCCGTGATGGTGCAATGTTCTTTGGCTTCGATGAGCTGGTGAATGCCGCCTTCCCACGAACGGTCCGGCATGATGCGCCCGGTATACTCGTCGACGATCTGCACCTTGCCATCGGCGACGATATACTGAACGTCGCGTCGGTAGAGATGAAGGGCGGCAAGCCCATGCTGCGCGAGTTCTTCGCGCGCGCGCCGGATTGCCCATAGCCCTGGTAGGCCCGCAGCGAGCTGAGCGATCCGGCTCTCGCCGCGGGTGGTCAGCCGCACCGACTTCTCGTTTGCGCGCACATGAAAGTCGTCGCCGGGCACCAGGCGTCGAGCGAGATCAAGTGCGGTCTCGTATAGGCCCCCGGCGTTCTCGGGCCCTTCTTGCGTTCCGGAGAGGATCAATGGCACGCGGGCCTCATCGATCAGGATGCTGTCAGCTTCGTCCACGATCGCGAAATGCAGACCGCGCAAGAGCGGTGATAGATGGTGGCTAGCAAGTCTGCTGTTGAATATTGTGTCGAGAGAAAGCCGAGAACGGGCACGGCGGGAGCCGAGCGCGAGCCGATCGCGGAGATAGTCGAACACAAGCTCCTTGTTGGTACAATAGGTGACGTCACTTGCGTAGGCTCTTTGCCGCTCTTGCCGCGACTGCCCGTGCGCGACGAGCCCGACCGTAAGATCGAGCGCATTGTAGATAGGTGCGAGCTGATCGGCGTCGCGGCGCGCGAGATAATCGTTGACCGTGATGATATGAACCGGACGTCCCATGAGTGCGGCGGTGATCGCCGGCAGCAGCGCCGTCA